>Ga0207834_1000064_pt1 | contig 32761 bp, 35 predicted proteins | sample LuqExpMetagenom5_FD_187763 | JGI IMG/M metagenome (GOLD analysis project Ga0207834, IMG submission 187763) | Tropical forest soil microbial communities from Luquillo Experimental Forest, Puerto Rico - Sample 5 (SPAdes) | ecosystem: Environmental > Terrestrial > Soil > Tropical forest ...
TTATCAAAGGGGAAAAAATTCTACCCAAAAATGGAATGAGTCTGTTGATATTTAATTTTCACATATGTATTGTTTTTTGTATTCCATAGTCTCTGGAACGAATCTGAGCTCAAACACATAGCTTTTATTAGCCGATATCGAAAATTTTCGTTGAGTAAACAAAATTAGATAAAATTTGAAGAAAATCCTTGATTTTTGGACACTTACATTAATCCCAAATTTCCAGTAGTAAGCTCAAAAGGTATATTTCTATTGTAATATTTTGGCGTAGCCTTCAATATTTTTAACCTTATGACAACATTAATTCAAATTTCTTTTCTAAGAATTTCCCATTCTATGAGCCTCTTTTCGATGTCCCTCATCTCGTAATCAGTGAACGAAAGGCTCTGGTAATACTTTAGGGATGTTATATGGTCATGACCCTGTCTGGAATGTTTTCACATAACTGTTTTTCTTAATTGACATCCGCTCATCAAATGTATAGCACCATTAGCTTTTGATAAAACCTTACGTTTAGGCTGTAAATGCGGGAAAAATGGAGACGAAATTAAGTAGTACTTAGGAAAACCGTCAGCTTTTGAGGTAAAACCTGACAATTAGAGTTTACATTCATTTTGCAGCAAGGCCAGATTTTTTGCACCAAAAACTATACATCAAAAATATATAAAGGTCTTAATTAGTTTCGTAGAGAAACTAATATATCACATTAAAATGTATAAAACGTGTTAGTTTCACTATGAAACCATTCTGTCACGCATTAACTGATAAAAATTCAACATACAAAAAGATAGCAAAAACGAAACAGCATGTGGTCTGTTGATTAATAAATAGTCACTGGTAAATATTCTAGATATTTCCATGCATATACTGCTTCTCCAAACACACAAAACAAATAGTCCATTAGACTGATTGTAGGGGCTTTTTAAAAAAATAGAGGTATGAGATATGAATTCGAAAAAATCAAAATTATGGACTAAAGATTTTGTAGTCATTTTCATTGAAAATTTTCTAGCCGCTTTAAGCTTTTACTTATTAATGATAGTTATGTCTAGATATGCAATGAGTAAATTTGACTCATCACCAGGTGAAGCGGGTTTTTCTGCCAGTATATTCATAATTGGCGGACTTATTGCACGTCTGTTTATAGGGAGATGGATAGGGCAAGTCGGTCATAAGAAGACACTTTGTGTGGGAGTAATTTTAAGTTTAATTATGACGGTGTTATATTTTGAGGTTAACAGTGTAATCCTTTTGCTTGCTGTCCGCTTTCTTCATGGTGTAGGATTTGGTATTACTGCTACATCAACGGCTACAATCGCTGCGAATATCATTCCTATGGAGAGGAAAGGCGAAGGTATTAGTTATTTTGGATTAAGCCAAATACTTGCTACGGCTATCGGTCCTTTTTTAGGTATTTTCATTAGTCAACATGGCAGGTTCAGCACGATTTTTGCTACTTGTATAGTTGCCTCAGCAATCGGTCTTATGATTTTACCATTTTTATCATCTTTACATAATATGGACTTAACAAAAGAACAGTTGGATAAAATGAAAGAATTCAAATTAAACAATTTCTTTGAATCCAGGGTGATTCCAATTTCAATCATTGCTATGTCTATTTTCATTTGTTATTCGAGTGTTGTGTCCTTCCTTGCAGTGTATGCACAGGAAATTCATCTAGTAGACGCAGCCAGCTTCTTTTTTATAGTATATGCCGCAGTAATCTTAGTTTCGAGGCCTATTATTGGAAAATTATTTGACTTGAAGGGTGAAAATGCAATCATGTATCCGTCAATTCTAATATTTTCAATTGGAATGCTTCTGTTTAGCCAGACTCATCATGGTTATACACTTTTGTTAGCCGCAGCTTTGATAGGGCTTGGATTTGGAGCTATACAGTCCAGTACTCAGACCATTTCTGTAAAAATAACTCCGCAACATCGTATGGGGTTGGCGAATTCAACCTATTTTGCGTTCTCAGACATCGGAATGGGGCTTGGTCCTTTGGTTGTTGGATTTATAATTCCTTTTACCGGTTACAGAGGAATATATATGGTTCTGGCAATTTTTGCGGCGATATGCCTGTTATTGTATTATTTATTATATGGAAAAAAAGCCGTAAGTGGCAAAGATGAAGCACGCTTAAAAAGCACCCAACGGATAATGAAAATTTAAGGAGCCACTACTGTGTGGAAAATTTCAATGTGCAACCAATTTAAATTTTTGATTATTTTGTGATAGAAATAAATGTTGCCATATTTCCAGAACATTTTAAGAAATTGTGATAAAGCAAAAACGTAAACAAAAAGGCAGAAAGCTGCCGATAGTATTAATTTCCAAGTGTCATGAAAAATGGAGGATAAAATATGGAAGATCCAAGAAAAATACTTGGTTCAATTGCCATTATTTACCGTAGCTATCTAGCATGTATGGAAAAAGAACTCGAAGCTTACAGGATCAGAAGTGGACAATTTGATTTTTTAATGGTTTTATACCGCAAGGATGGTATTTCTCAAGATACCATAGCAAAAGCCCTTAAAGTTAGCAAGGCAACAACTACAAGAGCAATCAAAAACCTGGAAACAGAAGGGTATGTGTACAGGGAAAGAGACGGAACTGATCTTCGGGCTTATAGGGTTTACTTAACTGAAAAAGGGAAAGAAGTAAGAAATGTAATTCTAGAAAAATCGGGTTATTTTGTCGATAATCTTCTTTCTGATTTTACATCTGAAGAAAAAGAAGTTTTCAGGCAACTGGTCCAGAAAGCCTCACTTAAATTTCATGAATCAGAACTCAGACCCTTTGTTTTGACAGTCTAATCAATATCGTGTTTTAAAATTAAATTTGATTCTACAATTAAGACCAAACTTGTGCATTTGAACAGAAAAATGGGTTCCGTTGCAAAAAGTCCAGCTACTTCACAAAATCATTGAACCCCTTTACAATCGGGAAAATTAACCATTCTTATTACCGGAAAAATAGCACATAAGGGTACTAATTATAGCCTCAAAGTGGGAGAAAAACATTTTTGCAACACAAACCACGAACGAAATATTAAAAGATTCGTATTTGGTGAGGAATATTCTAAATATCGATGGAAAAATAAGTGATTTTCTCTTAAAATACGAACTTTGATTGACAAAAGGTTCGTATATCGAAACATCCTGTAAAATTAAGGGTACTAATTATTGACTTTTAAAAATTTTCATAAAAATTGTTCTCGGAGAAATAGTACTTTCGACTTTAACGCCATAAGTTTTAAACAAGCTTTCAAATGCTATAGTATTTAGTTTAGAGGCATTAGGGCCTAGGCTATGGGTCATTCTCAGAGTATAATGGCTGCCGCCGTCCGTGTAATCCGCAGAATCAAACCATTTAGTAGCATTTGTTACTATGATTAGTCCATTCATGATTTCTTTTAGACTACACTCTTTAAGAGGCTTCTGAAGGATGTACTCGACTGCAGACTCCACAGATTTACTCTGGATAAAAAACTCAGTCATCTGCTTAATATCTGCAGTTTCAATTAACAATTTAAAGGCAGTTCTGTCGACAATAACTAATGATTTTTCAAATTTGAGACTATTCCAAACTTTATCTTCCTCATTTAATGTTGAATTCTTTTTTGAATTTTTTTCGAGACATTCTAGTGCATATTCTAATACTTTTTGCTGTGTTCCAAATCTCTCTACGTACCTGTTTAGTAATTCCCAGTGTTTATGCGGTATAGTGGTGGAAATGCGATGGCTGGTCAAAAATTACACCCACTATTCTATATTTCATAATGTAAAAAAACATTTTTATGCGTATACACAAAAAAAAATACGCATTTAAACGTATTTATCTGGATTATCTATTTCTACCTGTGTATTTTCATTAAAAGCAACTCACATAAGAGAATTACTGTGAGATTTTTAAAGTTGATAACCAAGGAGGTTTTCCAATGTCTGAGGTACTACATACAGCTAACATAAGTTTTCATACGAATGATGAAGATAAGGATGGAGACACTCAAGTAGTGATCACTTTACGGGACAACAACAGAATTATATTCGCTAAGCTTGCAAGTAATTTTGGGCATTTTAATGACCACAGCGACACAGGACCTTTTGATCTTGAGATCCGGAATAAGAGAACGATAGAACAAATTAATAATGGTTATATGGTTATCCGTATTAATCCAAATGGAAACGATACTTGGAGGTTTGACTTTGATCTCCGTCTTGATTTCTTAGATAAATCTGAGAATACAATAACTACGCTATCAGGTGGTAAAGAAGGTTTAGAACTGAATCAAAATGGTAGACAAGAAACTTTTTATTTCAATGATATATTCTTTACAGATCCTGAGTGAGTTTCTTCCTTAAGCCTTATTTTAATAGGACTTACGCAGTTGCATACTTTGCATGCAACTTCCAAATTTTTTGTTTTATATTAGGAAATATATTAGCTTGCTTATGTACTGATTAACAGCGTTTCTTATAATGGCCTAGTTACAGCTAAGCTGTCATGAACTGCAAAGTCAATATGTTATATATTAATAACAGATCAGATTTGCACTTGAAGTACAAAAACCATATCAGTAAACTCATAATTTATTAAAACCAAGTTTTTAACTAAGGACATGCTATATTTAAGCAGAAATATAGATGGTAAATCTTGACATAATAATGACTATCTTTATCTTTTATCTATCAAATTAAATTCAAAATTTCTAGGCGGTTTATATTTTACAGTATTCTCAAATGCATATTGAAAATCGGTTGCGGATATCCAGAATCATTTGAAGATTGATAGACGATATGTTATTAATAGAAGTAACATAGTAAGTTTGCAGTACATAACAGCTTAGCTGTAACTAGGCCATGTTAAGGGGTATTCAATTTTGAATTTTTGTATGTCCCTTATGTATCATTTAATTGGATTTGAATATCTTACATTATTAAATCTTATATTTTTAAACCCGCGCATACAGTCTAAATATATTTATATTTTAACAAATTTAAAAATTTAGGTTTTTTTCGTTATCAAAAGACATTAAGAAAATTGCCTATGTGTTTATTACTATTTTTTTGTATTTACTGATATTATCGACAGGGAAAAACAAGTGCTCTAGATTTCAAGGCTCTAGATATCGAAATTTGAAATTTTGTTAAAGACTATAGGAATGGATTGTGAACAAACACATAGATAAGTTTTAGCCGATCACGTTTTTTTCAATCGGGTGAACAAATAAACTTGAAAAACCCAGTTTTATTTGTCATTTTTGAAGGGTTGCTTAAAGTTTATTTTTCCACAAGAAACGAAGGTAAAAGTAGGTGTAGTATATAAATAAGGTGTTACTAATTGGTTAGAATTTCATACTAATTGTGCTTATGGGATGGATTGCATTTACAGATAAAATTTGTAGAAAGTTCTTCCATTTTTTTAATTAGTGTATTTCCACTGTATCCACTACATCCTGTGCAAAATGTCCACTGTATCCACTACATCCTGTGCAAAATGTGGACTGAGTTCGTAAGCTGAAAGCCGCGATAACCCCACTAACTATACTTCTCTTCCCCCGCCCCATATACCCAATTATAACACTGGCTCCTTCCAGAAAGAACTCTTGCTCTTGTAAACATCTCTTTATCCTGCAAATTCGTTACAGAAGATTCGGTTCAGTTGCAAAAAATCTGGTACAGCTACCAGATTATTGAGCATATACAGCCAGGGTAATTTTACTTTTTCGTGAATCTCCATCCACCATACAGGCAGATTAAGCTTCCTAATAATCCAAAACCTGAATCAAGGCTCTTATTCCTCAATCTATTTTCACTTGAGTTATTATTTAGTTCTACAGAGTTTTTGTCTCCAGATACTGATAAATTTGCTGTTTCTTTAGCAACCGGCTCAACCGTTAAAGTAGTAGGCACAGGATTATCTTTATGCACGAAAACCACAGGGACTTCCTTAATCCCCATCCTGCTTGCTTTTGAGTCAAATATCTTATATATTTCGTCCATGAAAGGCTTATCGACTGTCTCGCTATTATTAATATCTACTTCAATAACTTCATCTATAGTTTCGCCATATCCTGTAACAGGTCCATTTGGATAAAAATACTTTGACATTTCCATGTCAAAATTTCCATTGACCTCTTCTATTATATTAGCAAGCCTATTATCCCACTTTTTTCTCTCATCTAAACTTACAAAAGTAGGTATACTTCCGTAAGCGGCAATAAAATCTGGATCGCTTTTCAATTTATCAAGAGTTTGTGAGCCGGAAAATGGCACTAATTGCATATTATTTGTATCCTCAGAATTATCAGAATTATTACTAAAATTACTCTTAATATCAGTTCTATTCTGAGAACAGAAACCTAAAGTACAGTTACCTAAAATATTTGCCAATATCGCAATTAGTATAACATTTGATATCTTTAAGTTCATAAACTTCTCCTAATTCCATATTTATAGAACAGAACGGTTCAAAACTAAAATAAAAAGATTGTTTAGTATGGCTCAATTTTGAATAATGTGAATTATTTAATGTTCATTTCAAAGATAGCCATACCAACCAAAAATTTAACTACGTAATTATGTTTTAAGAGGATATACACTTAAATCATTATGTATTCCAGAGACTGGAGAAAAAATTGAAGATGAGTAGCCATAACCTGGAGTATATGTTCCATCTCCTCCCCAATGAATTCCCACTATTTTAGCATCAATCCCACTTGCTTCAAATACAGGTGAACCGCTGTCTCCATAATCGCATCTGTATGCTGCAACACATTGATTATATAAATATTTGCCAAGCCCGTTATTGTACTTAGTAGTTAATATTGCTGTTACTTGTCCATTTGTTTTTCCTGTTGATATACCTGATTTATAAACAGTGTCTCCTTTACTTGGATCTCCATATGATACTACATTCCTTGTACTATCAGTATCAAAATCGTATATTACTGCTCGAACGTTACTAGAAGGAACCAACGCGGCATCTGCATAATTGTTGGCATATTTAGATACACTTCCAATATAATTAGCAGAGGACGCTGTGGGTTGATATACGCCACTTCCAATACCTCCAATAGCATGCTCAGCAACAAGAAAACCTGTAGTTCCGTCGGTGGCTTTTGTAGCGAAGCCAAGGGTTGATTGTGCGGGGCCACCGTTACCGTCTGAAACTATTTGTATGCCTCCAATTAAGGGGCGCCATGTGCTAGAACGACTAGTTGGCACAAAATCATCATGTACAAATGTTATTGGAATATCTTTTAAATTGATTTCTTGTCCATAATTAGAAAATAGATTATATATCTCATTTTGTTTGGCCGTATCTATTTGTCGTCCTTTTTTGATTGTTACCTCGAGAACACCATCAATGGTATAACCATAACCAGTGACAGGGCCGTTCGGAATAAAATATTTAGACATTTCCTTATCACACATTTTATTGGCTTTAGAATATATTATATCTAGATTAGAAAGCCATTGTTCTCTCTCGCTCTGATTTGAAAAAGCTGGTATATTTCCATAAGCAGCGATAAAATTTGGATTTTTTTTCAGTACATCAAGAGTTCCCGGACCAAAGGTTAGCGCTATAGTCGCATTTTCTTGTGCACTTACCATAGGCACAAACACGATGGTTATCAGCAATATTGTTGCAAAGATTGAACCTATTCCAATTTTGTTCTTAATCAATATTCCTCCTGTGTATTTTACCTCGGAGGCAGGATTAAGCAAGCTTAAATATGCGCAAAGCTAATATAGTCTGCTTCAAAGCTAATTTAATTTGCCTCTGGGCATCTGGAGTTCAAATAAATCGTCCACAGAACATTTGAACTCCATAAATAACGTTACTTTAACAATAAATAAATTTAACGAACTACATTCTCAAAATAATATTTTTCATCTATAGTTTAAGTCCATAAAAATTCCTGTTTTATAATATATCGACACAAACAGAAATCATAATATATGGAAAGTATGTCGCAAGACATTCTAATTTTTTATAAAAAAGAAAGTTTAATTATAATTATTGTCCTTTCGGTTTTTATGAAAACAGTGCCTTATATTTTTATCACGTTTTATATAAATATCTCATTTCAATTATTTTTGCACAATAAGGACTAAATTCAGTAATTAATGATAATTTTAAGGTTCTCTTTTTATTAGCTTAGGCAACAAATTTTTAAGAGAAAAATTAATTTTGAGTTCATCAATTTCCCCACAGAAAACTGAGCAAAACGAAATGTTTACGGCGATGGATACATAGTTAAAGTCATGGCTAAATGTAAAAGTACGTCATCTAAAGATATGCCAATATCAATTTTCCAATTAGGTTGCGAAATTGTCGTCGGAATTGGAATTTTTTGGGCTATTGGTAAATGGTCCGGCCGTTGGTAGACGGATATCTAAGTCTAAGCAGCTAACCCATAGAAGGCAAAAAGCTGATTTTTATATCAGTACGCTTATATAATACACAGGTGATTTCCAAATGTGGTTTGCAGAATTAAAAACTCGGAATGGAACACTTCAGACAAGAGAATTTCACAGTAAATCAGATCTCGATGTTTTCGTGAGAGGTCTACATATTTGTGGCAAACAAGCCAAAGTTTCATTTCAAAATTAAATCTTTTTTTCTTGTTTTCGTGCCAGAACTCTTGCTGGAGACAGTTGATTCCTGATGGAACTCGTTCTCCTAAAAGAGTAACTATTGTATGTTGTGGAAGTAGGCGCAGGAGCAGGTGTAGGAGTAGTCGCCTAAAATAGTAACTCTTGTATTGTGGAAGTAAGTGCAGGAGCTACTACCCTCGCCGGCCAGAACTTTCCATAACTGCCAATAAAAAGCTGCAACTCTCAGGTCAAATTATCGGGTCATTTTAAGGCGCTGTATTCATTTATTCCTTAGGGATATGACTATTTTATTCAGGATTGTTTTTGAAGTGTCTTAGAACGTCTTAAAATTGTTCACGAAATTGAATCAAATCAAAATCCTTATTTTATTGTCACAAACTCTCTTACTGTTCTAAAAATAAGGAGCTGAAAACATACGCAGGACATGCAAAATACTAACAATAGCGGTAGCTTTCCTCATGCTCTGTAGCATTGCATCTGCTGCCACGCTCAATGTAGGATCAAATCAAAAATATAAGACAATTCAAAGTGCTGTAAATGCTGCTCATGATGGAGATACTATCAAGGTAGCCTCTGGTACATACAAAGAAACTGTAACTTTTCAAAAAGGCTTAACAATTCTTGGAACAAACTATCCCAAAGTAAATGGGTTCTATGCACAAGAAGGAGGCGGTGGAGGCATAATCAATGGTTTCTCCATCCAAAAAGATGGTGTCTCATCTGGTTATGCAGGAGAGTGCCTGATAAGAAATAACTATTTTTATAACTGTGGTGTTGACATCTGGGGTGGACCAAGTGGTGGATCTACCATTATGAACAACCAAATTACCGGAGGAACTATCTCTCTATATGACACAGGAGGGATAACAATCACAGGTAATACCATTTCTAAATCGAAATGCGGGTTGAGTATAGGAGACTCGATGCGTGCTCCCATGCCAACAGTTTCCAAAAATACGTTTAAAAATTGTAATTATGGGGTTTATATTTATTCAGATATCGGCGACCCTGGGAAATTAACGACTTTTTCAGGTAACAAGTACATAGGAAATAAAGTAAACATTGGATGGGGAACTAAATCTTTTTAAGGGATTTAATTCCCTTTTCATTTTTATGCTTCTCCTCGATTCCTTTCTACGAATTGATCTCTCTTTTTAATGCAAATGTATCTCCTCAAGTAGATAACTCCCGGATTAAAACAGCGGCTTATTCTCGGTTTTGCTGTTCAATATTTTCTAACAGGTATGGCAGATAGTCGAATTGAAGATTTAAACTGCTTAGGATGGCTTAGAATTGTTGGGTTTTGACACCAAATATATTATATGTCATTGGTGACAATATAACCTAATGACTTCCGAAATTACATTTTCAGGGATTAAATATAGAATATCCATTTCTTCATCTGACATCACACAGACTGAGCGAAAATATGGCAGACTTCAAGCAGGAGCACTCCTGGCAAAAGTAGCTCCCGGCCTTGGCATTGATGCACTTGTCTTAAAAGGTCCTCATACAATCAGTGATAGCGATTCAGTAACGTTTTCAGAGGCCGATATCAAAGAGAGGAAAAACTTCCAGTTTTCTGAAATTACAGGCATCTCTAAGGAGAAGGGCAGGCTGGCAGTAGGAACGGCTTTTTTCAAAGGCATTGAAAGCGGAGATACTATCGAGGTGATATTACACATAATTAAATAATTTTTTCTTATTTTACTCACCAATAATTATAAATATAATTGGTGACTTATAATATATTACAGTAAGAAAGGAGCGCAACAAAATGAGAACAATGGTTGGAGCAATTAATCAGGAACTCGGAAGAATCGCAGGTGTTCAACATCACACCTGGGGAATAAAGAACCCTTCAGGGAAGAGAAGTGTTTTTGATAAGCCTTTAGAATTCGAGTCTTGGCTCCTGCAGGGAATGAACAGAGCCTATGAGAAGTTCGGTACTGAGTTTGAAACTGTTTGCCCTGGGCTCAAGAATAAAACTCAAAAATGGAAAAACGTTTCTCAGAACTCGCGAAGATTTCAAAAGAGAACACGAGGAATACAAAAATAACTTTTATCTTTAATCTTTTTTGTTGCGCTCAAAAAGAGTAGGTGTTATGAAATGGTAAGAAAATCAAAACATGGTGTCACAGTGGTGGATGTTGAATTCCAGAATTACGTATTTTGGAAAATTGAAGAACTGCTTACTATGGAGAACGGTTTTCCCGATATCGACTCTGTCGTAAATTACGCGGTAATGTACTCTTTCGGAAAAGGTGAAGTCAGTTTTCTGAATGAATACCTAGCCGAGAGAATGAATGATGAACTCGTTCAGTTCTTGTAAGTTCAGTTCAGAAAATAAGAGGTTAAAATGAGAGCAAAAGTAAAATGTCCAAAATGTAACGAAATCCACAACATTGAATTCGAAATTGAGCCGTCAAATCTTCCCGACGACGATGACTGGGTCCAAGGAATTTTTAAATGCCTCGTGTTCGAGAATCCTTACGGCTCAAAAGAATCGCAAACACAACCGACTATAAAAGACGCAAAAACGGCAATGAGAGCTTTAGAGCAAGAGTTTCTGAATAAGATCATAGACTTTGAGATGACCTATGGAATCACAATACAGTTCATTGAAACAAACCTAACCGGTATTCCATCCTGGAACAGAGACAATAGCCTACGAACTAATTCGGTGTTAGTTTACGGCGATATTTGAATTTCTTTTTTTTTACTTTTATTTTTTATCCATATTTTTACATTGGAAAGAGGTGTATAAATGAGATGGTTTATAAAAAGAAAGATGTTCAAGACTATGGGAAGAGTCCGGTAACAGCATATTAAGACAAGTGATTCCAATGGCTGAACACATTTCAAACCGTGAATGTTTAGGATATTTACTATATCCAGTTGTATTATTCGTGTTGTCTGCTTTATTCACGCTAGGAATTATAATGATCAATAAAGAAACAGGACTGTTACTGTTACGAGTATTAAAGGGAATTTAAAAAAACGATTTTTATTTTTTTATTTTTTGTATCACAATTGAAGACTGCAGCTGACAGACTTAACCTATTTTAACTATACTGTTGCTTCAGGCTTGCGGAAATTGGTTTCTAGCAGGTTTTAGAGGTGATAGTATGCCGTGCAAGCCCTCTGTATTTTTAAAAAGGTAGTTTAAAGCACTTTCGATTTTGTATGAATCTGAAAAGTTGTAACTTTTTGTAACCTTCCCTACTTACATTCCTAGAAAAATCTAGAATTCTTTTTTTTATTTCTTTTTTTATTATTTATATTATATACCTTCAGCTAATCGTATTAAATTTAGTCTATTATTAATCAAATCTTAATTCTGAGTTTAGAAAGCCTTTCTTTTTATTGTCAGGATTTCATGAGATCCCGTTAATTTTCTTATTCTTAATTTCTCAAACGTATGTAGAAATCGTTACAAAAAGTTACGACTTTAAAGCTATTCTCCATTCTTTATGCCCAACTTTCTTTTGATCAAGGAATACATCTGAGCAGAGGGAAACAGCTTCATTCAAAACGTCAATTATTGTTTTTCGTGGATTCTTTGCTTTTTCATCGATTCTGCAATATTCAGGTAAATCATTTCCTGCAAGAGCGGATTGAATTTCTCGGTGTGTAAGATGGTTCTTTCCGGAGGCTTTCAGTTTGCTTATTATGTGCATAGCCCTTATTCCTGTCTTAGTCTCAGGTTTAAATTGAACTATGGGCTTCTCTGTAGGTCTGTATTCTAAGCTGGAAAGTTTGTTTTCAAGATCATTGATTCTCTCAGAAATAGTAGGCTCGTGGTCCTCGTCGTCGTAATAATCCTCGATGCCTGTAACCAATTCGAGTTCTGCAATCCGCTTTATAGGTCTCAATTCCGAAACAGCAAGGCGAGCGTCAAACGACTCGTCAAGTTCTTCACGCAATACAGTTTTAACTTCGTTTCTATAATCTTTGTCTTCTTTTAAAAGATACAAATTGTAACCCTTAATTGCTTTTGAGAAATCAGGATCAGAAAAAAGCTCTATGAATTTTACAGGGATGTAATCCGAAAGGCTCATAGTGGGCCCCCCTGGATTCTCTGCGAAGTTTTTAGCTTGGCTAAAGATAAGAAATAGGCCTGGATTTTAGGACCGTTGAGTAAAGTAAGAAATTGACTTACTTTGCTGTTCTGTTCTGTGCAATCGAAAAGTTTATACCCAAAGCTATTGTTATTACAAATAGTCATTACTATTTCCCTCTTATACGGGGGTCAGGGTTCACTGTTGGCACCAGTGCACCCTTCCAAATATCTTTTTTATCAGTAAACGTGTCGATAATATAAAAATTGTTTCTCCCTGTTTCTGCAAATTGCAAATTGTTTTACAATAATATGACTAGCTTTCTGTGTAAAACATATGTATTTGTAGAAGACAAAACTTTTAATAGATTATTCGGTTCTGATCAATATGTGAAGTGACTCACTGGGCAAGAACTAAATAAGTTTTAAAATCTATTAATAAATTAATAGAGGTGAACATATGGCTTGTAAACCAAAGGGCGACGCCAAGAAACCAAAACCAAAAAAGTAATCTTATAATCATAGAAATGGAGTCTTCAAGACCCCTTTCTTTTTAAAGTTCCTATTTTATTTTCGATTTGGCAGAAATATAATTATCATGTTCTACTTATGATATGCTTAGGGCTTATTCGAAAACCAAGTCTATTCCTACATTAATAAGAATTTAAAAAGGGAATAGTTCTGTAATATCGATGCATTTTTCTTGACTATTTTGACTGTTAAAAGAAGGCCGCCGCGTTTAAAAATTATGGCATGATTAAATTCGTCTGTAATGCTACCGATGCAAAGATAATATCAAAGGTAGTCGGAGATGAATATACTCTAAGAAGAGGGGCGGCTGTTAGTGAATTTATAGAATCACTGGCAGGAAAAGCACAAAACCATAATTCTGAGGTGGGTTCAGATGGTTGTGAACCAATTACAGCCCTCTAATTCCCCCTTGGTTCCCGATACTATATGGATATATAGTATTTTTTGAGCTTCCATGCTCCAGGAAACTATGTATTCTCTATGCATAGTTTTTTTTCTCTAGTGCGGCTGATGTTCTATTGTGGAATTCTGGCAATATTACCCACTAACACTACAAATGGAAAAATTAACATATAGAGTGTTACCTTTTTTCCAATATATTAAGTTGGAAAGGAGTAATATAAAGATGGAGAGAACAAAAGGAACCGCAGTATATGAATGCTTGACGTGTAAATGTGTGTTTATCGGAGATATAGATAATGGAGATGACGATATAGCTTATGATGCATCTGAAGGCCAAAAGGGACGTGTACTTAAGATTGAGTATAGATGCCATATCTGCAATAAAGAAGGGCAGGTTGGCATTGGAAAGTTGAAAATGTTTTATACAAAAGAGGCAGGGGAGAAGTTCTGGTCAGATGAAGATTATCAGTACAATGATGATGAATGTTACATCCCGCTTCCTGAGAGAGATGTGTTGATTAAACAAACTTAAGATTTTTCTTATTTTCTCCTTTGCAGTCGGTGGAATGCTTGTTTGCTCGAATTCGAGGCTTAAGAATCCTCATTCTCTGCGGGTACTTATCGTTGTAAGTAATCCCTAATGGATTTCCTTACAAGTTTTGCTTATTTTCGTGTAGTTTCATTGGTTTTAAGCTGAGTGGCAGTTCACTTCTCTGCCCTTGTGCGGAATAAATGAAGTGAAATCAAAAGACGAGATTTCTGAGATTTTTTGCAACAGAGCCAGAAATATTATCTCTTAAATTTTTTATAAATATTATACGTAATATATATAAAAATAATAACAATTACACAAAGTACTAAAAATATAAAATCTCCAAGGGGACTGCCTAATATAGTGGTAGTAGCACTAGAACTTATAATATGGCTCATAATTAAAAAATTGTTTGGAATATTTATATATTTTTGGATACTGTGTAGTCTATGCAAATGACCTCCTGACGAAATTTGAAATATGATAAATTTATCTCAGCCCCCGCGGATTACACAGAACCTTGCGATTTATACATACTTTAAAAATTACAGAGCTTTCTCTATCAAAAAATTAAATGTGTAAATAAAATGCTTGACGTATAGGTTCATGAAGTCACTATTTATCATGTAAATCGATATGATAAGGATTAATTGGGTTTGTAGAAAACCAATTTAAATCAGCTTCAAGATACTGAAAATAAATAGGTAAAGATATGTCAAATAATTCAGTTCAAACTAATGGAGATTCTTTATATGTGAGAGCTACCTAGTAATGGTTAGTCATGGTATAGATTTATAAACCCATGCATAAACGGGAACAATTTTACATAAAGTAGGGTAAGTTACCGATAATTCAAAGGGATAACTGTTAGAATGCCTGAGTTTGAATGAAAAATGACGGTAACAAAAATAATTAAAACTATATTTTTACCATCCATACACTTGCTATCGAAGTAATTAGACCTGAAATAGCTGCAACTGCACCTATAAAGAGAAGTATTCGTTCAGTATTACTCGCTGGACTTAGTGGACGATATTTATTGTTAAGTCCTACATTTGGGCCAAAAATAACTAGAATCACCAGAACCAAGCCAAATAAAAATATCTTGAACCCAATGGAAAATAGATCATAATTATTGTAATCATTTATGTTAGACGCTAAACGACTAAGTGGATCTGGATTCATATATAGCGTACTTTGATTTTTCGTATCTTAAATGTATTGTTTATTTATGTTCTATAAAAAGTTTTTATTGTCTGCTTTCAAAATTACGAACTTTATTTTTTTAGTTAAACACTTAAAAAAGTAACAGTCGTTTGTGTAATTAATATTTTCTATGTAAACTTTCAAACAATCAAAGATTGAGAATAACTATAAATTTGAAAGAGTAGGCTCTTTTAAACGCATTGGAGTATTATCTAAACAAAGAATCTTTTGTAATTTTATTACACAATCCCAAAATCGTTGCGGTTTTTTGAATATGTTTCTAAAACTTAGTCAGTTTTTTAAGTGTTGAAAAATATGAAAAATTTATTTTTTACCTCTATGATTGAAACTAATCCTGAAAAGGTTGTAAAAGTAATAAATTTAAAAATTTCTCATAAAGGATTTATATATAGTAAAAAAAGAAGTAATTTGTGGAGTTCAAATGTCTTTCTAGGTTCACTAGAACTCCACAACATCTGCCCAGAGGCGTAATTATGTTAATTTGTAAATATTTAAGCCTACTTAATCTGCCTCTTGGGTAAAAATATATAGGAGTCAGATACATGAGAGTAAATAAAAAATTAATAATAGGAATATTCGTTTTGGCAATTCTCCTAACTCCACTAGCATTGGCAGGTGAAAATGGCAATACTACGACAAAGGATAATAAGCTTTTAAAATCATATCGATTTTCCTCAAATAACAGTACAGTTTTAGCTCAGGTTTGGGGAAAAAATATAACAACTGCAGAATTTATGGAAAAGGTCTATCCAGGGTCATTGAAAGTGCTTCCTAAAGATATTGTAGAGCGTATAAAGACAGAACCAATGGTCTGGCCAGATTCAAGTAAAACACAATTAGGTAAAAAAACAGTGAGTGCAAATAAAAGTTCAGAATCAAATACTGTAGATGGTCAAGTAACCCCTCTAGATCTAATCGGTGTAGGCACGTATACAGTAGAAGATGACTCTTTTGTAACAGCAAAGGTTCAAGGTCAGATAGGTTTTGCATCAAGTTCAAAAGTGGTTTATCCAACTACCTCTACAACAATTCCATATATCTCTATATCTTCATACCTACATAAAGACAATGGTGCAAGTCCCATAGCGTCGACAAGTACATGGGGAGCAAATACAAATTATGAAATTGCAGACAGTTATACAAATCTAGCTTCTGGAACCCACAGTTATTATACATCAGGTACTCACACAGTAGTATGGCCTGTTAGGTGTAACCCATGGGAGACAATAGACGAAACAGTATCACCAGTTTTATATATCACACGTTAAGCATAGACGTTTAGCTATATGAAAAGTAGTTTTTAGATTGAATAGTAGAGCAATATAAGGATTTTAGGCACAGAATTTGCTATGCTCAACAGAATTTAAGTTTAAAAATTCGAGCTCTGAGAATAAGTACAGATTTATTCTCAGGCTCATATTTGAATTTTTGCAGGCTTATTGATTGTTTCAAGGGTTATCACAAAAAGAACAAATACTAAAAACAGATTTCAGAGTAATTATATATATTCATGAATTATCGTTTTTTAATTATAATATTCAAATAGAATATAAAATCTGTTAATATTTATTATCTTTATTTTTCTTCTGTTATTTTATATTTCTTTTTGGTAGTGTGCCTAATCTTCTGTAAATTTTACTTTATACCCCTTAGTCTTCTTTTTTGATTACTGTTCCATTAATATATACCCATTTTTGAAACATTCAACAGTTCAAATAGAAACATAATATTGTAAAATTTGAGAGAAACTAGAGGTTCAAGTTAAAAAACAAAATTTTCTAGTTGGAAGTATAGTTACTGAAGATGGGGAAAGGAAAATATAGTCGCAGGATCTCTCAGTAGATTTTTAAAAGCATATGGCTTAAAGACGCATTCCTTGAAGGATTATGTGAGAGTGATAATTCTGTTAGATGTATCATTTCCACGGTATGAGTCTTCAAGATGAATTTTTATTATCCATATGTGAAAACTTGCTATTCGGCGCAGGTTGCAAGAAGGATTTCTATTTTTCACTTTTGTTTACCATCTGGCGTAGGAGGTGAAGAGATTATACTTTATATAAGATTACATTTATATAAATAAGAAGAAAATTATAAATAGAATAAATGTGAATAATATATTAGAGAGTGACTGCAGCATTAGCTAAGTTTCTCTTGAGAGTTTCTGGATACAATTTCTTCCTATGTGAGACCCGTTGGGGAAAATCTTTTCTGCTGTGGGACTGGTAAAAACGTTTTTGTGAAATTCTGAAGAAATTATGTTTTTAATTGTGCAATATGTAATACAGAAAACAGATTGCAGATTACCCGATTAATTAAATATACTTAAAATACAGTTTAATACCATATAAAAATTAGTTACAGTAACGGAGGAAAATTTATGGACTGTATAACCCAAAAAATGTTTGGAGACAGGCTACAGGTCTCAACTTATATCGACCCTGAAACGTTTCAAAAACTTGAATCTCTACGTGGAGATGTCTCCCGTAGCAGGTACGTGGGAAAAATACTCATGAGAGCCATGCAGCGAACAGAATGTTGAACCGCTAGACGAACAAAAAATTAAAAAACAGAACATTTGACGCGAACGTGAATGATAAAAAACTTCGGAGATTAGGCCCTCTGAAGTTTTTTATTATCGCTAAAGATTCTCATCCACTACAAACCTCAAAGTGAATAATAATCTATTCTCAAGCGATATAAAGCTTCGCTCTAATCAGAGCTAGGCACACGCTAGCGTTTCCCCAAACATACAGTGTTAATTCCTATAGAGGGAAACATAATGAAATCAAGTACTAACAATAACTATTACAGCTCCAGACAGATTACGCTGGACCATTTCGACAGCTCTTCTAACTTCACTTCAACCGCTGGAGGCCTGAATACGGAAACTTCAGGAACCCGGCCACCGAGATATAGCTGTACCTACAAGACCATGCAGTGCCCTCATGTCCCAGATCCATTCTACAGATCACAGAAACTGAATTGGCAAAACAAATCGCAATTTTTGCGTCTAGGTGGGTGGTGAGAAAGTGCCTGCGTTTGATGAACTTGAGATGAGGTACCGCACTTACCACTACAGGGATTTTTATTATTTGGCTGAAACGTACAGCCGGTCAGAAGAAGATGCCAATGGGCATGAGATTAGAGGGGTCTAAATGACTTCTAAATCTCTTTTTTCTTGTGGGTATCTATATGGAAGCCCGTTTTGTGTTTCATGCCCAATTGAGGGAGAGCTTTGCCCTAATAAGGAGCTAGGTAAGGAACTGATCGAGTGTTGGTCTTGCTGTGCATGTGGGTGGGTATAACATGGAAGTTCCCCCAGAGTTCAAAGAGGAAGAGAAGCCGGAAACCAGCGTATGGTCCGTTCTGACTAAAGAAGCTTTCATTAGTGCAATTGAAGAAATAATCAAAATAGAGCCTCTCACTGCAAAAGATACTGCCATATACCGAATTAAATTTAATTGGGGAGATGGGAAGAAGGGAACAATTGAAATTAATGTTTCTGATTTTTTACGGAGTTATAAGAAGTTCGAAGAACTCCTTTTCTCCCATTTTGATTTGACGCTACCTTCAAAACTGAAAGCAAAACCAGCGGAATTTGAAACGAGCGAATGGACTAAATTTGTACAATTGTGCGGAAAGATGTGTATATCCGTTCCTCCGTCAGAATCTACGGCATGGGCAGAAAGTGACAGATTTTTAGAGAAAGTTTCTGGATTTCAAATTTTAGAAGAGCAAAAAAAGCAAGAATGGGCAATGCCTTTCTCTCAATTTGTACTATTAAAGGACAATAAAGACGGCGTTACATATTATTTACTAAAATCGAGTGACGTAACCGAATTGATCAGCCAGAAAAACCTAAATCTGTTAATTACACGTGAACAGCTTGGAGGTGTAATGAAAAAAAGAGGAATCAAGAGAGATATAGACGGGCTTAAAAGAGTCGGGAAAATACGCATTACCGCTTGGTGGATTACTGAAGAAAGCTTAATAGATCATGGGTTAGGGATGGAAGAATCCAAAATTCAAGTATTAGGGGAGGCTGCATATGACTATCTCTAATACTGATATTATAATCGGAGCACCTGGAACAGGAAAGACCTATAAATGCTCTCAGATTCTAAAGGATTACCTGCAAACCGGGATATCCGAATCTGAGATTTTGTACAATACTTACAGACGAGAAGCGGCTGCAGACGCTTTAATTAAAATTTCTAGTGAAACCGGGGTCAAGATTGGAAAATTGAGGAAGGTAGTCAATACGACCCATGGAATTTGCCTTTCACTTCTTTTATCAAACGGGTATATAAAAATCAATCCAGGTGAAAACATTGTTTTTGATGAGCGCAGAGACATTTTAAACTTTAATAAAGAATACGGCTATAATCTAAATCCTACAGGTGCAACACTTGATGCTGTCAGCAATGGCACGTCAGATCCATTTTTACAAACATATTCTTTGATGAGGTCCACCATGACCCCATTGAATGAAGCCTACAAATTAGGTATTCCAATACAACATACGGTTAATGATTTTAAGAGAATCTGCAAAGATTTAGAGCAATATAAAGCAGATCACAACAAGATTGAATTTGCTGATATGATTGATATTGTAATAAAAGAGGAATTTACACCTGATAGTAAGATTATGATTTTCGATGAAGCTCAAGACATGACCCCCCAGATGTTTACAGTTTCTAAGATATGGGCAGTAGAGGCAGAAAACGTTATACTTGCAGGCGATCACCTACAAACACTCTATACATACAATGGAGCAAATCCAGAATATTTGATAGGGTGGGGCGGTGAGTTGGATATACTTCCTGAAAGTCGAAGACTTACTGGGGAAACGTGGAGTATCGCCAGCAGCATAATTGAAAGCAATACACCTTATCACGTGCCTGAGATCAAAACGAGAACAGAACATGGTAAAATATTACAAATCAATAGTGCGAATTTGGAGCGATTCTTATTATGCAATCCTCATAAATTGGATACTTTCCACTTAGTGAGGACTAATTATATTGGCGGACAGGTGGCAGAAAAACTCGCATCTGCCGGAATACCTTTCGGTGGAATTAAACAATATGGATGGACATCTGCAGAAAGGACCTTATTCAACGCTATTAGAGCAATTCAGACTTTCAGACCGTTGAAAAAATCAGAATATTGTTCTATTCTTGATAGGTATCCAGCTAGATTGACAGGCGCTCCTAACACATTATCAGACCTTACCAAATTCAAAGAGAGAATCGAGAAGGGCGAAGTCGCACCTGCTATGAAAAACTTCGACCCTATTCTTATCGAGTCCATCAAATCAGATAATCCTCTTCGCCTCTCCAATGTCAAGAACAAATTTACGAAAATGAAATTAGAAGGAGCTTTCAGAAGAGGCCTTCCTGAAATAACAAGAGAAGATATTGAACGTGTAAAAGTTCTTACAATTCACGGCGCAAAAGGGATGCAAGCAACAACTAATTTTTTGCATACAGGGATAACAGGAGCAGTAAATAGAGAAATGGTAACCAAAAAAGGGAAGGAAAACGAGGCTTACGTTTGGTATGTAGGGGTCACTAGAACAATTAACAATCTGGTTTTTGTAACTTATCCTGGAAATCAGTATCCAATTCAGGGGGTTCGGGTATGAGTGACTTTTTCACATCTACCCCAGAAACAATAGCACACTACAGAACACCTGGAGTAATGGAAACTATACTTAGGGTATCTAACACCGGAGGGCTTTACAGGTGGGCTAATGGGGATAACAAAAACTGGTATTGGGGGAAAGATAGAGCCAGAAAGATGACAAAATTTCATTATAACGATTTGATAGGCAACCATAGGACCCTATACAGCACACTTTCTTATTTCCAGACTAGAGTTTTTGAAATTGATTTTTCAGAGTATGAAGGGCAAAAATTACAAAAAAGTTGTCAGTATGTCGAGGCTTACACCTTTGGAATAGACATAGACACTGTAGATACTGTCAACGGACATGGAGTTAACATTCGAGAACCTGGAATAAAAAAGGCAGTAGAAGCAGCGGCGCAACATTTTTGTGATAAGCTGAGAATATATGCTCCGAATTCGGTTTATTGCTTGTTCTCAGGCGGCGGAATCTATGTATTCCTACACCATGAAGTTCTATCTCCATTCTTCGGCAGGATTGCTTTCACTGGTTCTAAAGATGATTATATCATATATGTGAAAACTCTAACTGCTGCACTCAATGTATACACTAAGAAATTATCTGATGAGTTCTTTTTGATCCACCCCGAGTACAAGGACTTGGTCAAGATCGACCTTATCAATGGTGCAAAACGTATATTTAAAACAATTTTTAGTATTCACAAAAAACACGACTTCGCGGTAATTCCTCTTAATCCATTGAACGTGAAGATTTATTTTGAAAAAGCAAAACTTCCTCTAAGTGAGGAAGTAATTGCGGATGGTAAGAAATGGTATATAGAGTATGACGAAACAGTAGATTTCCTTAATGAGATCAAGAAAACTCTTGAAACATCAGAGGAAAAAATCAGGACGGTAGAAGTGACAGCTGAAGCACGTAAAATAGAATTTAAAACATCCGACACCAAACACGACTTTCAGGAATATCCGCCTTGCATCAGAAATATATTGACTATGGAATCATGCGGAGCAGGAGCGACAAGAGCATTAACATTTCTTGCGACTTTTCTAGGACATATAGAACCGGACCGTTCCAAAGCTTATGATATTTGGTTTACAGTCGCTAGGAGATGGAAGGCAGCAGCCGCAGAAACAAACATTTTCCAATCACATTACGGAATAATGCATTGTGCTTCATGCACGACATTGAACACAGTTAAAGGTGGGTTTCCATATGTTGATATTGTGGAAATAGGAGCATGCAAACCAGACCTTAGATGCCAGCAGATGAAATGTTCTAATCCGATTTACTACACTGATAAGAAAATGTATATTGAAAAACTGAAAGCTGATTTTTTAAAAAACTAATTTGTTAAGGATTGTGTCAAGGGCCGTACGATATTCGTTTTCAGCCTTGATACTTTTATATATTCTACTAATGACGATTTTTGAAATGCGGTCATGTGTCAAGGGTATAAAGAACATTTTTTTGGGAGGAACTACCCTTGACACCCTTGACACCCTTGACATTAGAAACTTTTATGTCTTTCGTTGTTGTTTTTTTGTCAAGGGCATTAATTTCAAGGCTTGACACCCTTTACATAATTGATTTGTATTATTATGTAAAAATACGGTAAAAGTTGAGTAAAAGGATTGATTTTTTTCGTCAGTTGTACAATTGCATATGCAATGATGGAGATGATACCTCCTCTCCTAACTTTTCAAACACCTTTTATACGCTTCACTATCTTTATCCATCCGAACGTTCAGTGTCCATTTTATTATCAATGCTTTCTCTCACGCTTCTTAAAAAAATCTTCACCCTAAAAACTGAAAAATACTGAATCTCTCAACCATCAAAAGAGCCCTCTATTTCCTTCTTTTCGATAATTCATGAGCAAATAATACCCATATGATTATAAAAATAACAAGTTTTAAATAATATTAGAGTATATAATAGTATATATGAAAAATTTTAACCCAACTCACGCAAACAAAACTTTTTCAATTTCTTATGGTGTGTGGCAATTGGTCCGGACGGCTGCTTTTGATCGTGAAATGCCTATTAAAAATCTAGTTGAGAACATTATCACAGGAAAGACCGCTCCACTCCTGGCAGGTGATCTATAATGGCAGCTTTTAGACTCCCTGAAGTCAAAGAGGTTGACGAATCAGAACGTTGTGCCACTGCAATGCGTAAGCTTGCGCAGGCACAGGCTAGGCTTGGAACTCGCTTTGATGCTTCAAAATACGCAACTGCATCCGTGGAGGATATTGAGAATCTTGCCGATGTATTTATTGAAAACGAAATTTTTGCAAGAAGGCCTGTTAAGCAGGATAACCCGCGGGGTCTGGACTTTGGTGTGTTTGACCCATACAATCCCGCGTCCTATACAAAATGTGTTTAATCTAGTGCATGTCATTTAAGAGCCATTTTTATTTAAAGATGAATCATGACAAATGATATCAGTAACCTCGAAGATTCCCTGATTTTTTCTTCACGGGAATCTCTTTTAAGAGCCAACTCTGTTTTAATTGAAAATTTACAAAAACGAATTAACGTCCAAAGATTCCGTCCTCAGGACGGAGATTCAATTAAACTCGGGTACATCAGGGCCTTGATTCAAGCACTTCAGACTCAGAATGCTATCCTAAAAGATGTTGAACTTGATGAGCTGAGAACGGAGATTGAAGAACTAAAAGAGGTCGTAAAATGCAATCATTAGCTCAATTGAAAAGTGAAATTGACAAACTGAAAACAGCGGTAACGCCGGATAACCTCCTTGAGAATATCATCATTTACGATGCGGAAAAGGGTATACCCGAATTTAATGACGACAAGACGAGGATATTTATTCCTGAGGATGGCAGGGATTAGGTCAAATAAGTGCATCAAGGAAGGATATCCAAAATGTATCTAAGCTTGAACCTGAAGTTCAGAGGAAAGTCTTTGAGAAAATTCAAAATAAAGAAGTTAAAAATGTAAAAGTTTCAGCGTTTAATCAATGAATAATTACTTCATACAATATTTTATAAACTTTTAGGTCCATTTTTGAATATGTTTAATGATAAAAAAAATAGAAATGCTCTTATAAGCTTTTGTTTAACTGGATTGTTAATTGCTATACTTGAGATAACTGGTGGCGTCTTTCTTGATCCGATTTCTTTGCTAAGATTTATATTTGTAGCAATTACTGATACGTTAACTCCACTTTTACCAACTACTGGCCCGTTTGCGCTATCGGCCACTACTACAATAATGATAACAAATTTTGTTTATTTGTTTCTCTGCGTCTTGCCTGGTATCTTGGTTGCAGGAGCTGTTTATAAATTAACAAAAGATGGTTAAAGATAAGATTACTTCTAAAATATCCACTATTCTTCTTTTTCATGGCTCTCTTACCATGTGTGCTCCATGATATTGATTTTCTCTATAAAACACACATTAAAAACTGAAGATTTCTGCACATTTTACACTAGAATAAGATTTGGGGCTTGTTTCATTAATTGTATTGATGTATGCTGATTTTCAAATTCAAAATAAGATCAAAACACCCAATTTTGTCTGGAACTTATTTCCCACATGTTCTTCTTTATATTTTTTATTTTCATAACAGTAAGTCCTTGCGGGGAGAGCTCTCTGAAATCCTTATTATAGTAAACTATAGTTTCTTATTCAACAAACTACACTCTTTATTTGTGGATCTGGCCTTTTAGATACCAAATTTACTTTATTATCCGGTGGATATCGGTAGCACCTGTCATGCCATCGGCTTGATTAAAAAAAAGAAAAAAGTAAATTTTAAAAATAATTTCCAATGGTGTTAACCTGCCGTGTACGTGCTCCCATAACCATCTTTGACCGGTCAATGGATGCACTTATCGGGAGTCCGGTTTGCTTTTCAAGTGCTGCGATCCTGGCAGCTGTTAGAGCCTGATTAGTTTTTTGTCCTCGACTCTGAAGAAGCAGGTCAAGTTCTCTGAGGATATCCACTTTGAGATCATCGTGTTCAATTGCAGCAGCAAGGCTTTTATGGGTCTTGGATGCCTCTGCCATTCGTGCGTATATTCGGGAATCAAATGCGTTAGCCATGATTGATCAATCGATTGATTTTAATTTTTGTAATAATATAATGGTGTTTGTAAAATAAATAACTTGTGAAAGATCCTCATTTTAAGGAGATCTTCGTTGCTCTGCTTGCAAGCTTTCCTGCCCCGCCCTTGGTAAAAACCTTTCTGAAAATAGGAGTAAAATTTGGAGTTTGTTTCAGTAATTATGCTGAAACATAGTGATTTTTAAAACGTGAAATATGAGTAAAAATCCAAATTTCACCCAATTTTATCGGCAATTTGATTATTTTAGTTATAAGTTGTATATAATTTTCATATATACATTATCAAAAATATAACTTGAATAACTTTTTAACTAATTAGATTTATTTTTTTGATAGTTTTTATGCGAGGTCTTAAAGTGGATATTAAGTTATCTGGAATAATACGATGGATAGTAGGCCTGTTGTTTATAGTAACTGCTGTTAGTGTTCTTGCACAAGGGCATATTCTAGCATTTATATTTTCTATATTAATTGCTGTAGTTTGTATTCCTGCAATTGCAGAGCCTATTGAAAGGAAAATAAACGTTTCGATGTCTGGTCCTATTAGGTTTATTCTTGTTTTTGTTTTGCTAATCAGTTTTGGTGTGGTTGCTCCTCAGACTACATCAACTCAGAATAATACCCAAGTCGCTGCACCTCCCGTGGATACTCATACATCATCGGCAGATGTGCCGACAACGACTAACATTTCTAATGCAACTTCCTCTTCTAATGTAACTTCTTCTTCTAATGCAACGCCTGTATCAACTGTAACATCTAATAACAAAGGAGCTCTGGATATAACAACAAGTCCAGCTGGCGCTACTATTACGGTTGATGGAGTTTCTGAAGGGGTGTCACCAATTGAAGGATTGTCTGTGGATGCAGGAACTCACTCTATTACCGTTTACCTATCTGGATATGATCCACAAAAAGAAAAAGTAGAAGTAGCAAATTCTGAGACAAAGAAACTGTTTTACACTCTTGTTCCAGAGGCAGATAAAAATACAACCTCAACATCGATTCAAGGGATAACATCAAACTCTACATCTCAAGAATCATCTGATTCAACTACGTCTAAAACAACAACGCAATTATCTGAAAGTAAGAGAAATGAGCTAATTGGATATGTAAAGCAATATACTGGTTCTACGGAGATAACAGCTACTTTTATTCCATCTAACGATGGTGTAAGGAATGGATTAATGGTAGTTGATTTCTATCTTGATGAAATTCCCAATGCAACAGATCTCAATAATAATATAGCAGACATCATAATATTATCAAAAGCTATGGCAAAAGAATCCGGAATACAAAATGTCGATGTATCTGTCTGTGCTGCATATAAGACTGGAAGAGGACTAGGGTTAGGAAGTTATGATTCGTCAACAGGAAAAACGAATATAGATGTAAGTGACTGCCATTTATAATAATTACAAAAACGCTTAATTCGTAATCCCTTCACCGCAACCTTTTCGAGTAAGCACAACTACTCTTCTATGAGGATGATCTTGCCTGTAGGCTTTTGTTTCTTCCTCAGTAGGACTGTCATTTGATCCAAGAATGAAAGCCTTGCAAACAGGCTCAGGTGCTTCAATAGTCTTCTAGTTCAGTAAGTTATTTCAACTCTTTTACTTCTTTTTTCTCGAAATAATATTCAGAAGAACTTCTTCTTTCGTTTTTATAAGACCAAATAGAGTATTTAGATTGTAAAATAAAATCCTCCTTAGTAGATGCGCAGGGAGCTTTTGGGGAAGAGCTTCCTGTAATTTAAAACCATCTCTTTTTCTTATTGTGATTGTCTAATAACATATCTTTCAAAAATTACTAAAAGTACTGTCACCTTTGCTTGTTTTCAGGTACCTTATGCCTTACTCTTCTTTGCCCTGCTCGCTGCTCTCCTGCACTTCGCTGAACAATAGCGTTCGTCCTGCCTGCCCCGTTGTCTTATAGAAAAAACTATTCTAAAGAAGAATACGCACAACTTGAAGAGAACATCTTAAAAGATGGTTGCAGAGATCCATTGGTTCTATGGAATAATACTCTTGTAGATGGTCATAATCGTTACGGAATATGCAGTAAGCATGGTATTCCATTTAAGACAATTGAGCGTGAGTTTGATTCAACAGAAGATTCCCGCGTATGGATTATTCAGAATCAGTTCGGCAGATGGAATTTAGTTCCGTTTGTTAGAGCAGAATTGGCATTGAAGCTTGAGGAGATATTTAGACAAAAGGCCAACGAAAACAAAGTTAAATCTGCTGAAGTAACTAATAGTTTAATAAAAAATAGAGAGTCGATTCCGCCAATATTGGCTAAACCGTCTTTAGAAAAAATAGAGACTAGAGAAGAAGTAGCTAAAGCTGCCGGTATAAGCCACGGTAACATCGACAAAGTCAAAAAGATAGTTGAAAAAGCGCCTGAAGAAATAAAACAGAAACTTCGAACCGGTGATATCAGTATCAATCAGGCTCATAAAGTCGTCAGTATGGTTCAGAATGACGATAAGAAAGACGAAATTCTTAAAAAAGCTATAGAGAAGATAGAAGAGCTTAGATGCCCGCGACTTAAGTCGTGGAAATAATCACTTAAAATTTTCTGTAGATTGTACTGCGATATCCAGCTCCTATGACGAAAATAATAAGCTGTGATCGTGTAATATTCAACAGCACTCGATATTCTCCAACTCTCAAAGAATAGATAGAGGAATCGGGAGATGTTTTTAATTTCTTGACATGTGAATAAGGGTCTTCTTTAATCCCATCAATCGCATCAAAAATTCTTTTTCTGACTTCAGGCGGCAGTTTATTTATGTCCTTAATAGCGCGTGAAGTATACTGAACAGTGTACATTACTCTATACCTAACATTTTCTTTGCTTCATCTTCGCTATAGTATCTTCCTGCTTTTATGTCCTTCAAGCTTTCTTCAATTCCTTCGATTTCACTGTTGGTTAAGAGCTCACTGTCATAAGCCATGTTTACTATCCTTTCGATAACAGAATTATAAGATTCCTCTTTATGGGTTTTCAAGCCATTAAGCATCTCTTTTACTCTAGGATCAAGACAAACGGTAGTTGTAGCGGCCATATAGTATCCTATAGGATTCTATATGTTATAAACATTTTTGAGACTACTTTTTGAGGTAATAGATTGGCTCTGTGTCCTTTTGTATTACAATCACTTTGATGGAATTATTATCAGTTCTTAAGACATCACCAAAAGTGCTCCCATTTCTTCTGTCCAGGTGCTTCGATGGTTTTCTGATTTAGTAAGTTGTTTTAACTCTTTTAATTTGTTTATCTCGAAAAAATATTCAGAAAAATGTCTTCTGCAGTTTTAATAGAATAGTAAGTTGTATTCAGGTTGTACAATAAACAAAGTCGTAGATATATGCAGGGGGCTTTTGGGGGAGAGCTCCCTGCAATAAAAGTCATCTTTTTTCTTATTGTGGTTTTCTTATAGCATGACTTCTAGACTTGTGAATGAGTTGCTCTTTTTATTCAAGTTTGTTTTTGGATTTTTTTAATGGCACCATGATTGATGGACGTAACCATCATGAAATTTGCCAAAAACATAGCATTCCTTTTACAACTTTTGAATTAATCACTGGGCACCGGAGAGTTCAGGCAGCAAAGGAGATAGGGTGGAATGAGATTGAAGGAAATGTCGCAAATGTGAGCGATTCCGAAGCATTATTCCTCGCACTTAAAACGAACATGATGCGAGAGGACATGAGTGAGGTAGAACAGGGGAAAGTTCTCCACGAAATAACCGAAAAATATAACCTGAGCAATGTTGAACTAGCAAAGAAGTTAGGAAAATCTGAGTTTTGGGTTCGTTCTCGGATTAAACTTGCTTTTAATTTGCATGAAAATGTAGCTAAAGCATTAGAAGCAGGCACTATAGGGTTTAAAGTTGCAGAAATTATTTCTGGTCTAGACCCTCGTTCTCAGAACGATTTTCTTTTATATATTTCAGGGAATAATATTAAGGATGAGTCAGAAGTCCGAATAGCTAAAAAACGTTTCCTCAATAACACAATTTACACTATCGGATATGAAGGGAGAGGCCTTCAAACGTTCATTCAAACATTAAAAGATAATGGTATTGAACAATTAACAGATATTCGTTATTCTAATGAATGTTCTGATCCTCATTTTAGTGGTAAATTCTTTGCTGAACAATTAGCTGCATCCAAAATTAACTATGTCTATAATAAAGATCTCAGTGTGTTTCCAGAATGGCAGATTCCATATGAGGCAGATGGAATACCAATTGAATGCTATAAGCGATATTACCTCTGGCATCTTAAGCAAATCGACTTTCCAGCGGTTGTGAATGGGATAAAAGAATCAGGAAAAACAGTATTAATGTGTACTGAACAATATGCTAAACCTCAGCAAGATCAAAAAACTGTTTGTCATCGAAGTATTTTAGCTGAAAGGTTAGAAGAAACAGGTGAATTTAAAGAGACAATCCATCTGTAATTCTTTTTTTATTTTACATGATATAAGAATATCCTTATCTTTAAAATTAAACACCTCAGAAAGCCTTAGAATAGTTCATCTTATTTTCCTTAATTTTTCACTCCAAATTCACCCTATATTTTTTAAAAAGTTAGCTCTTTTTTAGGAAGCTTAACTAACCGATAATTAAAGTCGGCAGCTATTGTTTTGTAAGCATACATAGGGTTTACTACAAAACCTATGTATAATTACCTAATATCTAACAAAAACAACTTTTATAAAAATTAATTTGGAGCCTAATACGAAGATTTTAATAAAAAGTATGTGCCAGCCGATAAAAACATTTTCTTTATACTGAAAAAATTTATTAGCTATACTCTTAATAATTCCCCTGGATACCATGCAGTTACGAACCAATAATATATATGCGCTCTTGGCAATTGTTGGTTATTTCCTCTTAACTAGAAATTTGCTTTTGCTATGGGGCGTCCAGCCCGTTGGATATGTCACAAACCTATACTCAATGTTCCCTTTGTCTTTTTATATGTCGTTTATTTTTTGCTATTTTGTAGCAGTTTTTTTAATTATAAGTAAATATTCAAAACTTGGAATTTGTTTACTTTGTTTAAATCAATTAGGAGTACTCCTTATACCACACATGCTTGGTTACTATTCAATTGGCCGAGCTGATAACATGTCTTATATAGGGGAATATTTGCATATCGTCCAATCTGCAAATGTCGTGAGTCTAGATATTTATCCTGCTAGTCATATTATTGGAGCATCTATATCGTTACTGTCTAACATTGAAGCACATAATACATCTTTTATAATTCCAATTGTTTTTTCATTTGTATTTATAATTGGGATATATTTATTTTCAAGAAACATAATTTTAAATAAAACAATTCGCTGCTTGGTCCTTGTTTCATCATTTATATTTTATATAGGACCATATACATCTCTGGATTCTCCTAATGCGTTGTTTTTCTCGTTCATGCCATTGTATCTATACTGTTTTCACAAATATACTGCAAGTTCTAATAATATATCCTTGGCTATTATCTTTGTTTTAATGACGTTAACGATTCCATTCACACATCCGTTTATTGTGTTTTTTGTATTCTCAGTATTTTTATTACATTCGATTCCGAGAGGTTATTTATTACATTCGATTCCGAGAGATTACTCAAAAATTCATCTAATAAAACCATCTACTTTTTTGTTATTAGCTGTAGTGTTTGGAAACTGGTTTATCCAGTCAAAATTATTGACATATTCAAAAAAGAATTACATGTCTTTTATAGAGAGGATCACCGATCCAGTTTTTATTAAGACGACGGATAAAATTTCAAAAATACAGTTGGGTTTTTTTGATTATGGATGGTTAATTAATATTTTTTATGGAAGATTTGTAATTCCAACTTTATTTATATTTGTATCTTTTATAATCGTGTATCGGAATAGACACATTTTAAAGTCGGCTACATTTAAAGGATATCCATATTTAGTTCTCTTGTATTTCGCATTTTTATTTTTACAATTTATTTTATATTTCAACCCATTGATATCTCATCAACCTGATAGGATTGCAAATTTAAATTTCATTGTTTATGCTCAAGTACCCTTATTTTCGTATGCGTTATATTTGATTTTAATAAAGGATTCAATAAAACTCAAAAACGGCTTACGGGTTTGTGTGATACTAACATTGATTTGGAGCTTGAGTTTGTTTGGTTGTTTTGATTCTCCATATATATACAGGACTAATGCTGCTCTTACTTACAATGAAGTTGGAGGGATGAGTTGGTTATACAATGTAAAAGATAATTCAAATGTTAGTGCTCCAATAAGTCAGATAAATAGGTTTTATCATCTTTTTGGAGATTTTGAAAACAAGGGAATTACTAATGATATACCTGATCATTTTGGGTATATAAATGGATCTGATACTTTTATTAATAAAAACCTTGGAGCTTCATACGTTGTTCTGTTAACACTGGATGAGATGTTGTATCAGAAAGTTCCAGGGTATACGACGGTGGGGAGATATACTGCGGCAGATTTCAGTAGATTTAGAAGGGATGATTCGATAAATAAAATATATGATTCATTAAATATTGAAATATTCAAATCTGCTTACTGACCTTCAAATGTAAACTACCCCTAGCTAAAGCATCGGAACTTTCTGCCTCTCCGACCTCAGGGAAAGTTCCACTGAAGGTTCAGTTTACTGACAAAAGCATCGGTCCCCCCACTGAATGGAAATGGAATTTTGAAGACGGAGCAAAGTCATCAGTCCAGAACCCAATACATCAGTATTCACAAGAAGGAAAGTATAAGGTTACACCTACAGTGACTAATGCTGCAGGCAGCAGTACTACAACAAAAACAAATTACATAAAAGTGACAACAAATACAAGACCAGGTCTATACTCTAAAAGCAAATAAACTCTTAAATTGAAAAATAATAGAAAAGGTCAAGTCAGGGAGTGGGAGTTTATTAATTAGCAAATTTGGAAAAATGATGTTACCAAAATTTCCAAAACGGCTTCTTCTTTTCTCTAGGTGCCTCAATTGCTTTCTGATTAAGCATATCATGAATGTTAATAGCCTGAGATTGCATTGTGTTTGTGAGATTCTCGATGTGATTATCCTTTTTTTCTAATTGCTGATCTTTGACTTTGAGTTGATCAAGTAAATCATTAATCCTTGCCTCTTGTTGAGTATCTTTGACTTTAAGTTGTTCCTTTAAAAAATCTATTTGCATATTTGCGGCGTCAAGTTGCGCCTGTATGCTACTTGTGTCATTTTGCATATTTTTGCCGCAGTCCTTATGCAATTGACCTGTTTTCTCTTGCCGCAAGAGTTCTAATGCATCATTAATTGCCGCTGTTATGTTTGCATAATAAGTGCTTATTTCTGCATACAATTCTCGCGGTACCCTACCATTTACCCTAACTCGATCATCTTCTTGAGGCATAAATTATGCATTTTGCATACAACCTAAAAAAGACTTTGATACAAATGATTTTATATTTTTATATGACTATGAGAATACAAACCTAAAATCTCATTGAAGTATGGGATTATCAAAGGGGAAAAAATTCTACCCAAAAATGGAATGAGTCTGTTGATATTTAATTTTCACATATGTATTGTTTTTTGTATTCCATAGTCTCTGGAAC
>Ga0207834_1000065_pt1 | contig 32616 bp, 27 predicted proteins | sample LuqExpMetagenom5_FD_187763 | JGI IMG/M metagenome (GOLD analysis project Ga0207834, IMG submission 187763) | Tropical forest soil microbial communities from Luquillo Experimental Forest, Puerto Rico - Sample 5 (SPAdes) | ecosystem: Environmental > Terrestrial > Soil > Tropical forest ...
TTTTCTCCTTTAGTAGCAGTAAAAATAATATTTTATTGGTTTCTATCTTATTATATAGATAAAGCTGGAAAAAAGCAATAATCAAGAAAAACAATAACATCCATAAATCTACAAATTATTTTAGCTTGTAGTAATAATTGTAGAAATAATTATTGAGAATACACAAATATTAATATATAATTTATCTTATATTATAAATTTATGTAGAAAAATATTTGTTTAAATTTACTACTGATAAAGATAGGGTCTGATTTATATAATTTCAGTTCGGTGGAGCGTATGACTGGAATGAAATTAGCATAGAAACTAGGGGGATTCTTGTATGAATAAATCGCTGCTGAAAAAAGCGGCAATACAAAGCGTAGCTCTTATGATTGCGGTAATCACATTGTCATATGCCATGAGAAGTTATCAGGCTGTGACGATTGAAGCAAGTAATATGACGAAAACGAACGCTGCAGCTGCTAATGATGTCTCAGATAGGGGTGGTGATATCATCACTCTGGATCAAAGTCAGCCTAATCAAACAATTACTGTGCCGGAAAATTCCTTGAATCAAGAAAGTTTAGATACACCTATTACTGATTTACAGGATCTAAAGAGCAGGATTGATCCGACTGTATTGAATAAGCTCAGCAATAATTTTCTTATGATCAAAAAACCAAAAGGTGAAAATATAACCCTTCAGCTCGAGGATCAGTACATAAATCAAAGTATTCAGCTCGATTTTACAGGGATGGAGGATTCAAACATAACCAGCGACATGATTTTAAGAGTCAAAGGCAGTGATATGTTTACCGGTGATCCTGCATTTACGGAAATGAAATCTATGGAGGTTGACAAAGAAAAAGGAACCTCACAAGAAGTTATTACAAAGGATTTTGGCGATGATTTGAGTCATGGAATTACGATAACGACGCAGGCAGAGGCAAAATCAAATTTATATTCTTCGCAGGTGCAAATTACCCTTGACAGCGTTTATGCTTATATGATATATGAAGACAATAATTATTTTTATATTGATTTAAGAAAACCTTCTGAAGTGTATGATAAGATAATCGTGATTGATGCTGGGCATGGAGGAAAGGATGTCGGTGCTATCTCCAAAGGAGATAAGTACTATGAGAAAAATATTAATCTTGATATTGTTCTTCAGTTAAAAAAGCTGCTTGATCAGGAAAACATTAAGGTTTATTATACTAGAACGTCGGATACTACCGTATATTTAAGGCCAAGAGCCAGTCTGGCGAATGCGGTTGACTGCGATTACTTTATCAGTATTCATTGTAATTCAAATAAGGTGACATCACCAAACGGAACTGAGGTTCTTTATTATGATACTGATTTTAAAGGGGTAAAAGCTTTCGATCTTGCTAATTTGTTTTCGAATGAGATTGCTAAGACGACTACGTTAAAACAAAGAGGTATTATACGAAAGGGTAATGACGATATCTATATTTTGGATAAATCTAAGATTCCTACGATTTTAATAGAAGCAGGATATCTGTCAAACAATAATGACATGGATTATCTGAGTAATTCGGAGTATAGAATGGCTATCGCTCAGGGAATATTTAACGCTATTATAGAAGCATATAATGAGCTTCCGGTGGCAAAATAACGACAGCATCATGGAAAGAGGTAATGATGAAGAAGATAATATTTGCAACCTCCAATGAGGGAAAGATGAAGGAAATCAGGGAAATCTTAAAGGATTTAGATATAGAACTGTTATCTTTAAAGGATGCGGGTCTTAATCCCGATATTGAGGAAAATGGAACAACCTTCGAAGAAAACGCGATTCTGAAGGCAAAACAGGTAATGGAAATGACCGGAGAAATGGTGCTTGCAGATGATTCCGGCCTGGAAGTCGATTACATGGTTAAAGCGCCGGGTGTTTATTCTGCCAGATTTATGGGGGAAGATACCTCTTATACAATTAAAAATCAATATATCATTGACCGACTTTCTGATGCAAAGGAAGAAGAGCGAAGCGCCAGGTTCGTATGTGTAATCGCATGTGCGCTACCGGATGGGGATGTCCTAACACGCAGGGCAACCATCGAAGGCTTTATTGCAAAGGAGATTTGCGGGACAAATGGGTTTGGATATGATCCAATTTTCTATGTTCCGGAGTATCGATGTACTACAGCTGAAATATCCTCGGAATTAAAGAATGAGATCAGCCATCGCGGAAAAGCTCTAAGAGCCATGAAAGAAGAAATCAGGAAACATTTGTAGTATCAGGAGATGAATGTATGAAGGTATTAATTATCAGCGATACTCATGGCAGAAACCTTGATGTATTAAGGGTCGTAGAAAAAGTCAGCCCTATCGATCTATTGATACATCTTGGAGACTTTGAAGGCGGAGAAGAATACATTAAATCAATAGTACCATGTCACACAGAAATGGTATCCGGAAATAATGACTTTTTTAGCAGGCTTCCGAAGGAAAAAATCATTAAGATAGGTAAATATACTGTTATGCTGACCCATGGACACCGGTATGGCGTGAATTACAGCACTTATGACCTTCGGGAAGCTGCTTCTAGGCACCAGGCGAATATAGTGATGTTTGGACATACACATGTACCGATGATAGATATGAATGATGATGTATGGGCTATTAATCCCGGCAGCTTGTCCCTGCCAAGACAGCATGGTAGAATTCCTACCTTTATTATCATGGAGATTGATGCTGCAGGAGAGGCTCATTTTACTCTCAATTACTTAAACGAGAGCGAAGACAGATTGAATTACGGATATTGAATTGTTTGAAAATTTGTTGGAATTTAAACAATATAAAGAATTATTGAAAATGCATAAAAAGTTATAAAAAGTTGTTGACATAAGTAAGATGCTATTATATAATAATTCTTGCGTCACGGCTGGAACGAAAGAAAACCTTGATAATACGTTCTAAAAGTTCTTCGGGGTGTAGCGCAGCTTGGCTAGCGCGCTTGATTTGGGATCAAGAGGTCGCAGGTTCGAATCCTGTCACCCCGATTAGAAATCTGCAATGTAGCCTTATGGCATGTCACCTCATCCTGACTTGTATAATTAAGTAAGCAGTTACGCAAACTAAAAAAATAGGAATTATATGCGGGTGTAGTTCAATGGTAGAACACTAGCCTTCCAAGCTAGATACGTGGGTTCGATTCCCATCACCCGCTTGATATTTGAGATTACGTAAGTAATACCGTATCACACCATAATGTGCTAGTAGCTCAGTTGGATAGAGCAATGGCCTTCTAAGCCATGTGTCGGGGGTTCGAATCCCTTCTGGCACATTTTTCATCTTAAGTGTTTGAAAAATGGTTATGGTGGGTATAGCGCAGTTGGTTAGCGCGCCAGATTGTGGCTCTGGAGGCCAAGGGTTCGAATCCCTTTACCCACCCTATATTGTATTAACTGAAAAGTCTGCAAAGACTTTTTATTTCTAATACAAGGTAATTTTATTGGGCTATCGCCAAGCGGTAAGGCACAGGACTTTGACTCCTGCATTACGGTGGTTCAAATCCACCTAGCCCAGTTACCGGAGAAGGACTTCCGGTATTGAATATGTAAATGCGGTAACTGGGCGAGCCCAGAGTGCTGAAGAAATTTTCAGCAAAAATATACGTAAATAAGCAGCTGGGCTTACCTAGCATTCCGGAGTAAAACTTCCGGTAATTAAGTTTATTTGGTAACTGGGCTTGCCCAGAAGTCTGAATCATACTTTCGGCTTAAAAAGTAAATAATGATATTAAACATGGGATATTAGCTCAGTTGGTAGAGCACATGACTTTTAATCATGGTGTCCCGGGTTCGAATCCCGGATGTCTCATTTTGTAACGAGCCACATAATTATGCGGATGTGGCGGAATTGGCAGACGCACTAGACTTAGGATCTAGCGGGTAACCGTGCAGGTTCAACTCCTGTCATCCGCAATAAAGTAAATTAAGCGAAATCCTTAAAGGATTTCGCTTTTTTGATTGTAAAGCATAAAGGCTCTGTCAAATAGTTAGGTAGGATTCTCTGCATCCCGCTCCTTTACTGTGTTTAGAGATGTTTAATATTTCTGTTTATCATTTTCGCATTTTAGAATATAAAATTCGTACGACGGAGTAATCCATGACTCAAGGATACTAATGTAAAGATAAAATCCCAGCGCTACCAGGGTTTGAATACTTTAACTGTGCAAGCTAATAATTCCTTAATTCCATGGGACTCCCATTAATATGTGTGCGGCATGATGATTTTACACATTAATATTCTGCTCCTATATATTCGGATTGCGAAAATCCCGTGGTGTAAGTCCGACCGCTTTCCGAAATACCATGGAGAAGTATTGCGAGGTGTCGAAGCCTGCCTTTTGGGCGATAACCTGTATGGTATCATTCGTTTTCATCAGTAATTCCTTTGCTTTGTTCAAACGGCATTGATTAATATAATCGGAAAGGCTCAATCCGGTTGTCTGCTTGAACAGTCTTGAGACATAGGAGCTGTTATAGTTAACGTAATCGGATATCGTGGTAAGAGTTAGATCCTCTGATAGGTGGAGGCGGATATAGTTTTTAATGCTGTTAATGAGCTTCTGGTTCTTATCCGTATTCGTCTGAGTGGACATCTCGAATATCGCATCGACAATCTTAGCCAGATAAGAAAAGGCTTCCTCCCATTTTACAAAATCTATCAGGGGACTTCCGGAGGAGCTGGAGGAAGCAGCTAAAATTGATGGAGCAGGGTATTTTAAAATATTAATCCGTATCATCCTGCCGATCTTAAAGCCGGCTTTGGCTACGGTGGGCTTGTTCTGTATTGTAGGGCACTTGGAATTCCTGGTTTGACGGCATCATCTATATGAATGATACAGCGAAGTATCCATTACAAAGCTACTTACAAAGCTTGCTCCAGAATTTTGACCAGATCATGCAAAAATCAGGAACGGACTATGCGAAATTGCTTTCGATGATGAATGCCCGTACAGGCCGTGCAGCTCAGTTATTCTTAGGAGCTATACCGATCATGCTTATTTACCCCTTCCTGCAGAAGTATTTCACCAAGGGTTTGGTACTGGGAAGTGTGAAGGGTTGATGTGGATCACGGAAGCATCCGATGGAAATAATCCATTATTTCCTTCGCAATTCTCTCTGGATACTCGATTCCCTTTGCCTGGCAGGCGTCCTTCATATCCTCAAGGAATAAGGGCAGGCATCGTTTCATGGCAGCAGCCATGCTATCCAAATCCGCAGCGCAGAAATATTGCAGTAAATGTGCCTGCTTTTCCTCAGGAACACAGTATTTGACCTTGCTTTCCCAAGCGCCCCAATCCAAGGTATCGTATTGCCCCAGAAGTAAATCAATGTGAGCATGAAAAATCATATCAAAGTTTTTAATAAGTTTAAAAATGTCGTTGCGTTTAAAATACTTAATCAACATCTCGGTATGAAGCCAATAGGTATCCATCGCTCTTACAACGTCCGGAATATTATTATCGGTACGGTATCCCTTGTCTAAAAGTTCTCCGACTTCTCCAGTTCTATCAAAGATGATATTTTCTCTGGTACAGTCCTTTAGATGTTGTTTACACATCCATTCCTCAGGATAATCAGAGTTGAGGATAAAGAAATCAAACTGATGCAGCTTATCGTTAATCTTCATAACACTGCAGTAATTCTTAAAATGTGAATCATTAAAGCATTCTCCCCAGAAGATTAACAGATCATCGCATGCCTGTCGAAGTATACCGGGAACATCCAGTGCAAATTCTTCGAAGTCTATATCAGCAACCAGGAATACGGGGTCATAATCGGAGTAAATATCCGACATTCCCCTCCCGATAGATCCGTAATGCCATCCGCCTTTGCACCTTAAATCCTTTTGTAAAATGTCAACTACCTTATCAAATGCCATTTCTAAATCTGCATGCATATACCTAACTCCTTTCTGGTTTGTGAAAGGAGTTTTCTCCTTTCTGGTTTGTGAAAGGAGTTTTCTCCTTTCTGGTTTTGAGAAAAGAGTATCCTCCCTTCTGGTTTATGAAAGAGTATCCTCCTTTTTGATTTTGAGAAAAGAGTTCCATTCTTTCAGGTTTGTGAGAGGAGTTTCTCCCTTTTCATAAAAATTAACTTTAATCATATTAAACATAATATCATGGATTAAAATAGAATGCTTTGTCATTCCTTAACAATTCTATGTCATATTTTATACATTTCATATCCCGTTTCGCCGGAATAAAGACATAAGATATAAGACATAAGATATAAGGAATAAGATATAAGGCATAAGATATAAGGAATAAGATATAAGGTACAAGAAATAAGGCATAAGAAGTAAGGCATAAGATATAAGGTACAAGAAATAAGACATAAGAAATAAGGCTAAGACATAAGCCTTAAATAAAAAAACAAAAACCAAATACCAATTGCCCCGAAGTAAATACCAGATATATGACTTGATTCTAGGTACTCTTACCGACCTGAATTTACTCCGGCACACTACTCTTGATACACGATAACGATATACGAAATAATAATTCGTAAAATGAATACCCAATTCCAGTTGTCCCCAAGTGAATTCCAGATTACACAATTAATTGAGTCAAAACGGTAACAGTAAATAAGATCCTGACAGTAACGCAGGATTTTTCATTTACATATAGGAAATTTCTCTTTTTACCTCTTTTTAAGAGAATGTATAATCTCTGTAATTTATATGAATTGGCAGGTTTTTAAAAACAGAACCCATAAAAATATAGTTACAATGCTCGCCACCGAGGTAACCACGACAATCTGACCTGCTAATTCGCCATCGGCATCCATTTCCATAGCCATGGTAAAGGAGGAAACAGCAGTAGGAGAAGCTCCGGCACCGATAAGTGCTACGATTGCTTCATTCCGGTAACCTAGCAGTAGGGCAATCATTAATAGCATAGCAGGGAATAAAATTAATCTCCCGATGGTAACGATAGCCAGATGCTTCCTATTACCGGAAAGACGGTCAAAGCGGAAAGTACCGCCTAATACAACAAAGGCAAGAGGGGTAGCTACTTTTGACATACTCTCTAAAGGTGACATCAATAACCCGGGGATATGGATCTGAAAGAAAAGAAAAAGAAATGCCAGAGCGGAGGCCATAACCAACGGATTTTTAATAATACCGAGGATCAATATTTTATAATCTATTTTACGGTCACGGTAAGCTTCCAGCAGTATAACAGCCAGGATATTATAAAGAGGTACAATTACCGCTGCAAGCAATGATACGGTCCCGATATGTTCTTCTCCGTAGATGGATGCGGTAATCGGTATGCCAAACAGAACAAGATTGCTACGGAAGATGCCCTGTATCATGACACTACTTTTTCTCTTATCTTTCACAGTCATTTTAAATAAGAAGTGAGTGAGTAAAATGGTGCCGAATACGCAGGCGGCTGTGAGGATTAACAGCCTTATGTTTTCTTTTATAAAGATCTCCTGCGGCTTTAGGGAATATATATTTAAAAATAATAGAAGCGGCAGAAATACACGAAATACCACTTTGTTCATAACATTTAAAGATGCGGTATCCGTAATCTTAAATCTCTGCAATGAGCAGCCCACAGACATCATTAACATTAGCGGGAATACAACTTCAAAAGCCAGTATCATATTATTCATATTCGAATCCTTTGCTGAATTTATACATTTACGATAAGATGAATAGATTTTATCACAGGCTGAAGGGGATTACCATAGATAAAGATGAAATGAATGTTTTAAATTTTCATAATAACGTATCAATTGGTAATTAACAATGGATATAAATCTTAATGAAATATTAACACAATATTAACACTGAAAATAATATCTTTATGCAATATTAACATTAAGAATGCTAAAATATTAATGTTATCGATTTATAATATGAAAATTTAGTCCTTTGACGGAAGTTAAAACAGTATAAAGGTAAAGAATAGGGGTTTATTATGAAATATATTAAGAAAATGAGCCCAGGCCGTTTCATTGCACTTGGATTTGCATTTGTAATTTTACTTGGGGCTTTTATTTTATTTCTGCCTGTATCACACAATAATGGAGTCGATGTAGCATTTATTGATGCCTTATTTACATCTACCAGTGCTGTCTGCGTAACCGGCTTGATAGCTGTTGATACTTATGATACATATAATGCCTTTGGACAAACAATTGTTGCGTTGTTAATCCAGATAGGCGGACTTGGTGTTACCAGCGTCGGTGTAGGGTTAATCTTACTCGCAAGAAAAAAGGTTGACTTTAAAGATCGTATTCTGATAAAAGAGGCATTAAATCTTGATTCCTTAAAAGGCGTAGTAAGATTGATAAAATCAATCCTTTTTATGACGTTATGCTTTGAGGGAGTTGGTGCTTTATTAAGCTTTATCGTGTTTTCACAGGATTATCCGCTTCCAAGAGCAATAGGAATCAGCTTGTTTCATTCCATAGCATCCTTTAACAATGCCGGTTTTGATAATTTGGGTGGGTTTAAGAACCTGCTGGATTATCAGAAAAATATATTGCTTAATTTGACGACCTGCGGATTAATCATCTTTGGAGGACTTGGATTTGTCGTAATTAAAGAGATTATCCATAAACACAACTTCAAAAAACTTAGTCTGCATTCCAAGGTGGTTATCACCATGACCATAACTTTATTAGTCAGTGGTACGATACTATTGAAATTAACAGAAAATATCAGCTGGTTGGGAGCATTCTTTTTCAGTACCTCAGCCAGAACAGCGGGCTTTTCCACATATCCCGTAGGCAATTTTACGAATGCAGGATTATTTGTCCTTATCATTCTTATGTTTATCGGTGCTTCTCCGGGATCAACCGGTGGTGGTATCAAGACGACCACAGCATTTACATTATTCAGAAGCGCTATCAGTGCTTCCACGAATCAGCATTGCTGCAGCTTTAAGCGTAAAATTCCAAGTGAAACAGTACAAAAGGCTTACATGTTAACTTTTCTTGCGGTGGTATGGGTTTGTTTCAGCACTTTTTTGATAAGCGTTATTGAACCACAGTATAGTTTCATACAGATTCTTTTTGAAGAAGTCTCTGCCTTTGGTACGGTTGGTTTATCAACAGGTATCACGCCTGATCTAAAACCGTCAAGTGAGATGGTCATTATCATAACAATGTTTATCGGAAGAGTTGGTCCTCTGACGATTGCATCCTTATGGTCCTTCAAGCCATTATCAAATGTAAGATATTCAGAAGAAACAGTTACGATTGGATAAACTGTTATAAGGGAAAGAACACTAATTAATTGGGAGGATATTTATGTTAAATCATAAATCTGTTGTTGAATACGGAATTATCGGCCTGGGCCGGTTCGGATATGCACTTACAAAAACCCTGTCTGCCGCAGGGAAAGAAATCGTGGCAATTGATACATTGGAAAGCAGAGTCAAACATGTAAGAAATTTTACAGAGAGTGCTTTTGTAGTAGAAACACTCGATAAAGAGACCTTAGAGGATGCAGGTATTCAAAATTGTGCCACAGTTATTATCTGTATCGGTGACAGCATCGACGTAAGCGTACTTACGACCTTGAACGTAATCAGTATGGGTGTTCCGAGAGTTATTGCAAGAGCGATGAGCTATGAACAGGGGTTAATCCTTGAGAAAATCGGAGCTGAAGTTATTTATCCGGAAAATGATATGGCTGTCCGTCTGGCCAATAAACTGATCAACTCCAGTATCATGGAGACCATAGAATTAAGGGGAGATATTGCCATAACAGAACTCAGGCTGACTGCGAAGCTGGATAATCAAACCGTTCAGCAAGTTAATTTCCGTCAGAAATACAACTTGAATATCATTGCTTTAGAGCAAAATGGAGTGACAACAACAGAGATATCTCCGGGTACGGTGCTCCATACCAGCGATAATATTGTAGTCATCGGACAACCAAGTAATATTAAGAAGCTGGAGATATTTTTATCAAAATAATATACAATCAGAGACTATGTTAATATGAAACAATAGCTGGAAGTCAGATATTGTTTCATATTAACATAGTCTTTTTTTGTGCCAAACTTTACCGGATAAGTCACACTTAACGAATAAGCAGATTTCCATAAAACTCTTGGAATATCTGGAATTAATGTGATATACTAATTTCTATATAATAAATATCGATGGATATAATAATATCTCATATACATTAATAGGCGGAGGAAATTACATGTTTGGATTAACACCAGGCGCTGAGAAAATCATTGGGCAGATTATAATATTAGTTATTTTAACATTAATTAATGCGTTTTTTTCCTGTGCGGAAATGGCTATGGTTTCAGTAAATAAGAGTAAAATAAGAAGAATGGCGGAGGAAGGAAGGAAAAGTGCAAAGCTGGTTCATAAGTTCCTGGAGGAGCCGACGAAGTTCCTCTCTACAATACAGGTAGCAATCACTCTGGCAGGTTTTTTCTCAAGTGCCTCTGCGGCTTCCGGTCTTTCCGATTCGCTTGGTGCCTGGCTGATACGGCATAATATTCCATATGGAAATCAGATGTCATTAATTATAATTACCTTAATTCTTTCTTATTTTACGCTTGTATTCGGTGAGCTCGTACCGAAGAAGATTGCCTTGCAGAAGCCTGAGTCAATCAGTATGTTCTGCGTTGGTCCGATTAAGGCAGTTTCTAAAGTTGCTTCTCCATTTATTAAGCTTTTGACCTTCTCTACAAACATTGTAACAACACCCTTTGGAATAAAGGAGAGTAATACGGAGGAGATTTTATCAAGAGAAGAACTGATATCCCTGGTAAATGAAGGACAAGCTCACGGTGTATTAAATAAGAAAGAAAAAGAAATGATTAATTCAATCATGGAGTTTGATGAAAAGACTGCAAAGGAAATCATGACTCCAAGAATTAATGTATTTGCTATTGATATTACTGTACCGAAGGAGGAATATCTGGAGGAGCTGCTGCAGACCAAATACACCAGAATCCCGGTCTATGAGGAAGATATCGATAATATCATAGGTATGCTTTATATAAAGGATTTTCTCAAGGCAGCAGTAAAAACAGGCTATAAGAATGTAGATGTCAGAAGTATCATGAAAAAGCCTTATCTTGTACCGGAGAGTAAAATTATAAAGGACTTATTCTGGGAACTGCAGCAGTCCAAAAAGCAGATTGCTGTATTGATTGATGAGTATGGCGGTTTTGCAGGAATTGTCACGATGGAAGACCTCGTAGAAGAGGTTATGGGTGATATCGAAGATGAATATGATCCGGTTTCCTTCAAGGTGAAGAAAATAGATGATTCAACCTATCTTATTGATGGTATGGCTACAATTGATGAGTTAAACAACAAGCTGGATCTGAATTTATTTTCAGAGAATTATGATACAATTTCAGGCTTTCTGATTGATCATCTGGGCTCCATTCCTTTGGAGAATGATGATCGTACCGTTGAAATAGATAATCTGGTTTTTAAACTGGAAAGTGTAAAGAATAAAAGAATTGACAAAGTCAAGCTTTATATAGGTAAGCAAGAAGAGGAATAAAAAACAGGGAGGTTATCCTTGTCTCAAAAGCTTATTGATTATCCATTGTTTTATTCTTCTTACGGAAACGGATATAAAGATAAAGGATTGCTAATCCGATAACGCCAAGTACAGCAATGGTTATTGTCTGGTATACATCCATGCCTGTTACGATCTTTTCCCAGGACGCTCCGGCAATTGCACCGAGGTTAACAAGAACGGTGTTCCATACAAGGGAGCCGATGGTTGTAAGAAGAAGGAACATACCGAACTGCATTTTAGCCATTCCGGCAGGAATGGAGATTAAACTACGTACAATAGGTACACAACGGCACAATAATACGGAAATCTTACCTTTTTTACTAAACCAGTCATAAGCTTTATAAACATCATCCTTTTTGAAGCCCAGGAGTTTACCCAGCTTGCCATCCAGTATCTTGGCAATCCTTTCCGCCGGGAGCAAACAACCTACACCATATAAAACGATTGCACCGATAACGGAACCGATGGTCGCTGCCACAATAACACCAAAAACAGACAGATTAGTCGTTGTTGTCATGAAACCACCGAAGGTTAATATAATTTCGGATGGTATGGGCGGAAATATATTTTCGATTGCTACTAATAAACTGATACCTAGATAACCGAAGTTATTCATTATATCTATAATCCAGTCCTGCATAATATTGTTCCTTTCTATTTTTGTTAATATTAGCCAATTATCTGACTTGGACTTAATTATACTATAACAACTATAAAAAACCTAGTATTTTTCGTGAGCAGGATGTTAGTTTTTTATGAACATTCTGTGTTCCTGGAAGAAGCTAAGAAGATGAAATCCAAAAGCCACTGAATGATTCTTATAAGGAACCATGCAGTGGCTTTTAGTGTGTGGGGATTATCCATTATTCTAGGAATGGATAATTTATCTGAATTGAGTGAAAAGCGTTAGTTTTTATTCTTACCGTTGGAATTGCCGTTATCATAGCTGTCATCCTTGCCATTACCGTTATCCTTGTTATCGGAGGGTTGATCTTTCGTAACGGAATTATCCTGCGAGGAGCTGTTATCGGGATTCTGTAAGTTGCCTTTATCAGAATTCTTATTGCCATTATCCTTGTCTTGGACCTCATCGGCAGGTGGATTCGCGTCATCATTGCTGTTCTTGGTAATTTGCTCCGGTGCTACAGTAACAGCAGCCGGTTGTTGATCTTTAGGTGAACCATCGGAGGATGGATTACCTGTATTTGCTATCTCATCTTCTGTACTATTAGTTTTTTTTTCGGTATTGCCATCCTTTTTTGCCTTATCAGCTTTTTTCTGGGCCTCAGCGGCAGCATTTTGTGCTTCCTTCGCGGCTTTCTTAGCTTCCTTTGCAGCTTTTTTAGCTTCTTTTGCCTCTGTTTTAGCCTGTTCTGCTTCAGCCTTGGCAGTTTGTTTCGCTGTGGTATCTTTTTCTAATGCTGATTCCTGAGCTTTTTTATCTGCTTTTTCCTGAGCGGCCTGAGCCTTTTCTTCTGCTTTGGCGGCATCTTTATTCGCTTTCTCGGCTGCTTTTTCCGTCTGCTTGGTTTTTTGATCGTCTTTCTTTTGATTATCTATGTTATTAGAATTATTCTGATTTGAACTATCTTCCTTATTTGTATCCACTGCGTTATTGGTATCTTCGGCAGCCGGTTTATCTGTGTCTTCCGATGATTTGCCGGAATCTTTATAATCCTTTGTTGCCTTCATGATATCCTTAACCGGTTTATTCAGCCATTCTTCGATACTTATGTCGGTTGGATCGTCTGCTGCTTCCTGGAGTTGCTCAACCAGGTTAAGCTTTCCGGGTGTAACACCCAGCTTTTGAGCTTCCTGAACCCGATCCTTACCAACACTGATGGCTTCAACCTCTACAACATCGCCGTTCTGCACTGTCTGCTGTTCCACGGATTCTTGCAAATTCACGGCCAACGCCTCCGCTTTGCCAGCATCTTCGCTTGAGGTTGTAATCATGATGCCACCATCCGTGTCACCATCAAAATAGCCGGTAGCAGAAATCTGATCAACGGTTGTGGTGATAGCATCATCAATCGGTTGGTTTTTCAGAGTATCCAAGGATAGCTTGCTTAAAACATCTTCACCGTCATCGTTGACTGCTTTCACCTTTATTACACGGTCAAAACGGTTTACTATGAATTCAATGGAAGGATTAACATCCACACTGACATAAGTATAGGGGCTTGCATATGCCCAGCTGCCAACACTGACAAAGATAAATCCTGCAGCAGCGGCTGCCATTACAGTAAGCTTCTTTACCATATCAGTCTTTGATTTTTTCAGCTGTATTACCTGACCTATCTCGTAGTTATTATTTTTGATAGTTGTAATGCAACCATCATCAGAAAGGACAGCAGCTTTCGTATTATTCAATTGTACAACAACTGCTTTCAATATGACTTCTCCTCTCTAATGTATCGCATGTATTCTGCGAGATGCGGATACCCTCCGGAAAGTATTTCTATTGCTGCTATTATATATTTTCGATGACGTTCTATTATTTTCCGGGGTATATGGGCATCTTTTTCAATTGTTTTTAGGGGTAGCTGCCTGGTACTTCGCAAGTCATTGATTAAGATCGGATTCTGCATCATGAAGTTAACTGCCATAGCACAAGCTTTTTTGGTTTTGGCCGCACGTGGAGAGCATTCAGACAGATCAATAAAAGTAAATCCGTAGGCTGAGAAGTTCTGGGTAGCATCTTGTATCTCCAGCTTTAAATCTCCGTTGTCTTGCTTCGTAACCTGTTCAGCAACAGCCATTCTTATCTGAACATCATCATTTTCCTCGTCCGGTTCTGTATCAAATAAAATAGGGTCAACAAATACTTCCGTATTATATTTTCCCTGACTTCGAATGTAGTCAATTAAACGGCGTTTGATAATTACATTGGCGAAATTTAAGAAGCTCCCCTTCTCCAGCTCATAGTTGTCAATGGCTTGGGAAAATGCCATTAAGGAGATGGAATATTCATCATCGCTCTTGGTGATATAGCGGTGACAGGTTTTAGAAGCGCATTTCATTATGTAAAATTCATTTTTTTTAATTAATTTTTCCCTGTTTGAAGGATCTGCCTTAGCTTCGAGAGCCAAGGAATCGATTTCATTCAATATCTACACCTCCTATTTCACTAAATTTCAGCAGCATGTAATATTTTCCGGGTGTGGGAATTAATATCTTAAGGTTCATTTTATCACTTTATGCACATATGTGTAAACCGAAATGTATTGGATGGAAGAATTAGGAATGATTCAGTAATGTTGCACGATTATTTATCTTTTGAATAAACTGAATTGAGAATATTGGATTCAAAGGAATTGTTGAGTTTAGGAGGTATCTATGCAAAACAATTACGATAACGATTCTGCAGGAATACCCTATCACGATATCGTCTGGTATGATGTTGTAGGCCAGCCCTTCGGTACCGCTTCCTACTTTAATGCGTTTATTTTAGGAGATGCCAATAATATTGTAGATACAAAAGGAGCCATGGCTGTGGGTGGAAACTTTACCAGCCCAAGAAGCTTGACCCTCGGATATGGCAATGACGGAAAGTTAACTGGGACGGGATACAGCCCGGATTTGGTGAGATTTTTGGTTGGCGGTAATGTAGCCATGCAGGGACCCCTTGTAGTGGTTGGTCATGTGGTAGTCGGTGGTAACTTCAGAGCAGACAAAGGCAGTACCTATATGATCGGCAAGGATGGTTCAGCCGGTCAGGTACAGGAGCTGACTGATTTATATCAGGCTGAAGGTGGCAGCAGATACTGGAGACTAAGTGATAGAAATACTCATTATGCAGTATCCAGTTATGATGTACCAAGATTTATTCCTGCTGCCAGAATTAATGCAGACACTAATAAATTCTTCGCAGACGCAAGGAATAGCCTTACAAACTTTCATGACTGCATTACCGGTCTGCAGCCAAACGGAACAGTAACCGAACATTATTCTGAATGGATTCTTCGTGGAAGTGATCCGGTTCAGAATGTATTTGTCATTGATGCACGTCCATCCGGAATATTAAATAAGGAAGTTCATTTTGAAATTCCATCCGGAAGCCTTGGCATAGTGATATTTAGAACAGGAGATAATGCTCATATCCAATATGGATTATGGGGAAATGAGGGGCTTGCAAACCGTACACTCTATGTATTTGAAGATGCCGGACATATTTATATGGAAGTTCCGGCAGCTATCTGGGGAAGTATCCTTGCACCGCAGGCGATGTTCCATGCACATCAGACAGGCGGCATGGTAAGCGGTAATGCTGCCCTTGGTTCTTTTGCTATAAATCCTACTAGTGGATTTGAATTTCATTTATATCCTTTTGTTGGCGGAGTAGAATGCAGGGCAGCAGCTCCAGCACCTATGCCGATTCCGGCTCCAAGGCCAGCACCCCCCCCGGCACCGATACCGACACCACTTCCAGCCCCCGCACCGATGCCTGCACCGAGGCCTGTTCCTGCACCGAGGCCTGTTCCTGCACCACCGCCAGCTCCAGTACAGCAACCTTGTCCGCCATGTCCACAAGCAGCGTCATGTCCACAGCCTGCACCATGTCCGCAACCTGCACCATGCCCACAGCCTGCGCCATGTCCACAAGCAGCGCCATGTCCACAGCCTGCGCCATGTCCACAGCCTGTACCATGCCCACAACCTGCACCATGCCCACAGCCTGCACCATGCCCACAGCCTGCGCCATGTCCACAGCCTGCACCTTGCCCACAACCTGCGCCTTGCCCGGAATGTCCGTCACCGCCAGCGCCATTACCATGTCCCAGTTGTCCTCCGTGTCCGGAGCCAATTACAAAGATCGAGATTAGACCAATTCCAATCCCAATACCGGTTCCCGTTAAAGAAGAAGAGGAATGTGAAATACCTTTGATTACACCAGGCTTAATCTTCGGATGCATTTGGGGCTGTAATTGCTGTCATAACCATGAGTGGGAGGTTAAATTGTATAAAAACTGCGGTGAGAATAAGATTCTGTTATACTGTATCTGTATATGTAAATGCGGTTGCTTTGAATTTAAAGTTCCTTTCGATGATTATTACCTCTTAGAGGTTAGACCTGTAAAATGCAGAAAGAGAGAAGTATGTAAACCTAAAATTACACTAAGTAATGTAGGTGTAGCCAGCCTGGCATTAATATAAAAATGCAGACGAATTAGGAATAAGTTCACAGATTATTTCCTTATCTTGTTAAAATGCAATTATGATATATAGAGGTTGAAAGGGATGGAGCGTTAACTTCCATCCCTTATTTATTATTTTATATGAGGAAATTGCGTCCTAAGGAATAAAAATGCTCATCCCATGTATCAATATATCAATATCTGTAAAACTTATTACATGATGTTAGCGGTATGCATTGATTTGAATAGAAAACAACTATATAATAAGACTAACTTAAGTGGGAAAGGAAGTAAATTACATTATGACAAGAGTATTTATCTTTTTAGCAAATGGCGTCGAGGAAATTGAAGCGTTGACCGTGGTTGATTTATTACGGAGAGTAAATATTGAAATCGCCACCGTTTCCATTACCGGTAATCAGTTTGTCACAGGATCTCATCAGATTACCGTTAAGGCGGATATTTTATTTGAACATGTTGATTTTAAAGATGCAGAAATGTTAGTACTTCCGGGAGGTATGCCTGGTACCAAGCATTTGGCCGCACATGACGGCCTGGCACAATTACTGACAAGCTTTCATGCGAAAGGGAAAAGGATTTCTGCAATATGCGCAGCACCCAGTGTTCTTGGTGAAAAGGGATTATTAAAAGGTAAAAATGCGACCTGCTTTCCAGGCTTTGAAACAGCGCTAATTGGCGCTTATGTGAAAAATGCAGCTGTTGTTACAGATGGCAATATTATAACGTCCAAAGGCATGGGTACAGCAATCGACTTTTCCTTAGCATTAATTAAAAGTATCTTAGGCGAAGAAGAAGCTGCAAGAATTGCAGGTGCAATCCAATATCAGCATTATCAACCATAATTTGCAGCAATTTCTTTTATAATTAATAACGGGCATTAAGACTTTTGATAGGGCAGTATCTGTTTTCGTAAAGCAAAAAGACAGTATAGGTTGGGAACTGCCATCAGAGCATTCACAAAATCAGTCATTTCCCATACCAGGTCCATGGACATGATGGAACCTATGAATATCATAACAATATAGCAGAGACGGTAGGTATTTATTCCACTTTTCCCGAATAAGTATTCTACCGCTTTTTCTCCGAAATAGGACCAGCCGATTAAGGTCGCAACCGCAAATGCGATCAGGGAAAGTCCCAGCAGAATACTGCCGAAGGGAATGGTATTGAAGGCAGCAGTGGTCAGTTCTGCAAAAGAATAGCCGGCAGCAGAGGAAGGATTCTTCAGCAGATTCGTAACAATGACCAAGCCGGTGATTGCACACATAACTACCGTATCCCAGAAGGTTGCACTCATGGAGATCAGTGCCTGCCTGGAAGGATGAGAAGCTTTTGCTCCGGCAGCAGCAATGGCTGCGGAACCAAGGCCGGCCTCATTGGTAAAAAGGCCTCTGGCAATACCGTATCTGGCAGCCGAACGAAGCGTGCTTCCGATAAAGCCGCCAGCGACAGCTGCCGGAAGTTTAGCCGGAAGGAAAGCCGATTCAAAGATTAAACCGATGGCGGGAAGCAGGTATTTTATATTCACAACCAGTAGGATCAGACAGGCAAAGATATAGAAGAAGCCCATGGCCGGAACAAGCTTACTGCAGATATTACCGATTGATTTTATACCTCCGACGATTACTAAGCCAACAAGGATTGCTACGACCATACCAACAATACATTCAGGAAGATTCCATAAGGTCTTCGCCGTTTCAGTCACAGCCCTGACCTGTGTTGTGCAGCCCACACCATAAGAAGCCATTAAGGTAAAAATACAGAACAAAACAGCCAGCCATTTTTTATTCAGACCATATTCCAGAGCATACATTGGACCTCCGAGATAGGTACCGTCCGAGGTTTTCCTGCGGTAGAGCACACCGAGAAAACATTCGGCATAGGTTGTTGCCATGCCAAGAAGGCCTGTCAGCCAGCACCAAAAGATGGCACCGGGACCGCCCAATGCGACTGCAGTTGAGATGCCAACGATATTACCTGTGCCAATGGTGGCTGCGAGAGTTGCAGTAAGGGAGGCGAACCCGCTTAGATCGCCTTCGACGCCTTCTTCGGGAGTAATAGATAATTTAACAGCTTTTTTGATATGTTTTTGAACACCTTTCAAATGGAATGTAAAATAGATGTGCGTTCCAAAGAGCAAGATCGGCATTGGGATTCCCCAGAGAAAATTATTGATGTTCTTGATAAAATCTATCATATCGGCCTTATCCAATTCAAAGCTTTCTATATTATATGTTGAAAAAGTTCGAAATAGTATAGGCGCAGGAAGGTATGAGATGGGCTTGAGAAGGTATAGAAAAGGATAAGGATGATATGGAAAGGTTTTGGGAAGGTATAGGAAAGTTATTGGATAGGGGCTTGGGTAGGTTTGGAAAAGGTTCTGGGAAGGAATGGGAAAAGCTTGCGAATGGCATAGGATAATATTTTAAGTTCCGTGTAAACGTTATAAACCAATGTAAAATATTTCGGTAGTAATTAAGGGCAGAGCCTGTTTTGTACGGGTTTCTGCCCTTGTTTGATAAATATATGATTACAAATCATGAAGAGCTTTTACTACATGCTCAAAGCCCATACCATGGGATGCCTTTACCAGAATGGTATCATCCATTTGAATCAGACGGGTAAGTGCTTCGATTAACTCATCACGGGTTGCGTAATAATGTAATTCTCCTGGAAAGCTCTCCGCAGCTCCTTCATACATGTATTTTGATAACTGACCTACGCATACGAGGACGTCCACAGCTTCGCTGGAAGCATATGCTCCGATTCCTATATGCAGCTCTTTTTCTGTAGCCCCTAGCTCAAACATATCACCAAGTATGGCAACCTTGCGGGTATCTGCCTTACCAAGAAGATCGATGGCAGCCTTCATGGATACTGGATTAGCATTGTAGCAGTCATCGATAATAGTCCGATTAGACAGTCTTATAATATTGCTTCTTCCGCCCAGAGCCTGAACCGCTTGAATACCGGCTGCAATTTCGCTGAAGGTAAGACCAAGGAGGGTTCCTACCGAGGTTGCGGCGAGGGCATTCAGTACCATATGCTCACCGGGCTGAGGGATATCCGCTGTAAAGGATTGGTCCTGTACGTGAATATTGCAGCTGCTGCCGAACAGTCTGTGAGTAACAATATTGGATGCAGATACGTCATTTCCTGCAGTCAAGCCGAATTTAACCGGTTTGCGGCCTTTTACCTCAGTAATGGTAGCGAGCATATCATCATCTCCGTTAACACAGACATGACCATCCTCAGCCATAAAATCAAAGATTTCAGTTTTTGCTTTTAAGATTCCCCGTCTGGAACCGAGGTTCTCAAGATGGCACTGACCAATATTGGTAATGACGCAGATATCCGGCTTTGCTATTTCACTGAGCCGGTGCATTTCACCAAAATCACTGATGCCCATCTCAAGAACAGCAATTTCATGTTCTTCTCGAATTTTCAATATGGTAAGGGGCAGGCCAACTTCATTATTAAAATTACCCTGTGTCTTTAATACTTGATATTTCTGGGCAAGAACGCTGCTGATGAACTCCTTGGTACTGGTTTTACCTACACTTCCGGTAATTCCTACTACCTTGATCGGGAGCTGGGCGCGATACCATTTGGCAATGTCCTTCAGAGCCTGGAAGCTGTTTTCTACAAGTATGTAAGGTCCCTTCGGATCTGCAGGTGCTTTTTCACATACAACAGCCATGGCTCCCTTATCGAAGGCACCAGGGATATAATCATGGCCATCCACACACTCCCCGGGAGTGGCAATAAAAAGATAATCTTCAGCTACCAGTCGTGAATCAACCACAACTCCGGCAACTTCCCTGCCAACAGGGGCATCTGTAGGAATCAGCTTACCATGGCAAGCCTGCGCTATCTGAGTTAATGTCATATTTTTCATTTTGAAATCCCCTAATCTTTGAGATTTGTTGTAATTCAATACCGTATGTTTTATGCTTGATATTTCTTTAAAGAAATTTCAATAATCTTCTCGCATAAGCTTTCAAAGTCAATTCCGTCTGCCTTAGCTTCCTGTGGCAATAAGGACATTGGTGTCATGCCCGGAAGTGTATTTGCCTCAAGACAGAAGAATTCATTCTTTTCATTTAACAGAAAGTCCATACGTGCATAAGTCTTAATTCGCAGGGCAGCAAATACATTCTCAGCTACCTTCTGCATCTTTGCTGTAATCTCTTGATCCAATACGGCCGGACAAGTTTCGATAGTACTGCCTGGCTGATATTTATTCTTATAATCATAGAAGCTGACAAGTGGAGCTATTTCAATGATTGGAAGTGCCTTACCATCAATGACACCAATGGAAAACTCCCTGCCTTTGATGTATTGTTCAATTATAACCTCGTCACCAAAAGTAAATGCACTATTCAAGGCAGTTGCCATTTCCTGCTCGGAGTCTGCAATCGACACTCCGACGCTGGAACCACCGCAGCTTACCTTAACCACGCAGGGATAGAGGTTCCAGGTAAATTCCTCACCCTTCTTTGCACGAATGCCAACCGGAGTAGGTATATGATAGAAGGCAAAGATCTCCTTCGTGATTGCTTTATCCATTGCCAGGGCACTGCTGGTATAATCAGTGCCGGTATATTTGATTCCCATCAGGTCGAAGGCTGCCTGGATTTTACCGTCCTCTCCGTTTTCGCCATGGAGTGCGATGAAGACAATATCTGCTTTACTGCAGATTTCAAGGACACCTTTCCCAAAGAAGCTGTCTGAATCGCCTTTTCTTAAAGCCTTTATCTGATTGATGTCAGTGATATCTTCCTTGATGGAGCCGATGTTGTCTGCCCAGTCCTTTTCTATCTCAAATACAACTGTCGTATCACCTTCATATCCCAGGTAAACATCCAGCAAAATAGCCTGATGACCTCTGCTTTTCAAAGCTTTATAAATCATAGTACCGGTTGATAAGGATACATCTCTTTCTGTGCTGGTTCCGCCTGCCAATACAACTATTTTCATTGAATTTTCCTCACTTTCACTAACGATAAGCTGTTTCATCATTGTTCTCTCTATTGCTATGCTCCCTGGGGAAGCGATGTTGTTCAGTATTCCAAAACAGTATAACCCAAACCATGGTATGTGTAAAGTTATTATAAGCTATTTCAGGATATCGATAAAGTCGATACACCGTAAAAAGTTTACGAAACTGCATGGAAATCTGAAAAGATTTTTCTTCTTAATATTATATTGACAATGAATAAGTGAGTCTATAGCTGATACTGCTGTATAGTTTTGAAATAATGCTGTTTTCAATGAATAAATCATTTTTTAAATCACAAACTATGTTTAAAATATACAGCGATTTTCAAGAAAAATGCATAAAAATAAGCAATATTTGTCAATGACTCACCGATTTGCAAAACAGTGGCATAATAAACAGAAATTACCATAATAATATTTCCCTATGCTGTTAACAATAAGATTACAGGCAATACAAAACAAAGTCACGCGCGGCGACAATACTTAAAAAGTAACCGCTGAACCTACAAATAGTTGATTTTGTATCTTGGTTGCTTTGATGCTAAATAAACGGAGGTGAAAATTAGTATGGCAAGTAACACTGGATCAAACAGATCAGAAGTTCCTCAGGCTAGAGAGGCACTTGACCGTTTCAAAATGGAAATTGCTAATGAAATCGGTGTTCCGTTAAAACAAGGTTATAACGGCGAATTAACAAGCAAGCAGAATGGCTCTGTTGGTGGAGAAATGGTTAAACGTATGATCAGACAGCAAGAACAGCAGATGTCTGGTTCTAAGTAAGATTGAATTGAATAGTTTTCCGTATAAAGCGGTAATGCAGGCTGGATTTACGAAAAAGTAAATCCACCTGCCAATAAAACATCACTGGGATAAGAGACAACGTCACTTGTTCCAGTGATGTTTTTATGTTACCCTGCCGATTTATTTTGTTTACAAAAAGATTACAAATATTTTCTTCCCAAAATAATTCTATTTATGATAAAATAGTCGTGACTATCCGGCGGAACAGTAAAAATATCACCGATAGCATATTTCATAATAAATAGTTCAATGAAAAGCTGATATGACGATAGATACATGAGTAGGATAGGAAATGGCATATACTTATATATAAATGGAAAGGATATGAAATCATGGGTAAATATTTTGGGACAGATGGATTTCGCGGCGAGGCAAACGTTAATCTTACAGTAGAGCATGCCTATAAGGTAGGAAGATTTTTAGGATATTATTATGGAAAGGATCATAAGGCTAATATCGTAATCGGTAAAGATACCAGAAGATCAAGCTATATGTTTGAATATTCATTAGTAGCCGGTTTAACGGCAAGCGGAGCAGATGTATATCTGCTGCATGTAACACCAACCCCGAGCGTATCTTATGTAGTACGCAGTGAGGGCTTCGACTGCGGAATTATGATTTCTGCAAGCCATAATGTATATTATGACAATGGCATTAAGGTGATCAACAAAAGCGGATATAAGCTTGAAGCAGATGTTGAAGAACTGATTGAAGCATATATTGATAGTGAGGTTGATACAATTCCCTATGCTACCAGGGAGAATATCGGAAAAACCGTGGATTATAGTATCGGCAGAAACCGTTATATCGGATACCTGATTTCTCTGGCAACAAGATCCTTCCAGGATAAGAAAATCGGACTGGATCTGTCAAACGGTTCAGCAACTACTGTAGCAAAAGGTGTATTCGATGCACTGGGTGCCAAGACCTTTGTAATCAACAGTAATCCGGATGGAACCAATATTAACAGGGAATGCGGATCCACCCATATCGAACATCTGCAGAAATTTGTAATCGATAATAACCTGGATGTCGGTTTTGCTTATGACGGAGATGCAGATCGATGTTTGGCAATCGATGAAAAGGGCAATATTATAGACGGTGATTTAATCCTGTACCTGTGCGGTGTTTATATGAAGAGCCGCAACGAACTGGCGAATAATACCATCGTTACAACGATCATGTCCAATCTGGGCTTATATAAAGCTCTGGAAAAGAAAGACATCCAATATGTAAAGACGGCAGTCGGTGATAAATATGTATTTGAGAATATGATGGAAAATGGTCATTCCCTGGGTGGCGAACAATCCGGACATATCATATTCAGTAAGCATGCAACCACCGGTGACGGTATCCTGACCTCATTAAAATTAATGGAGGTAATGTTAGAAAGCAAGGCAACCTTATCGGAGCTTCTGAAAGAAGTGACCATTTTCCCGCAGCTGCTAGTTAATATAAAGGTTCACAACAAGAAAGCAGCGAGAGAAGACAAAGAGGTTGTGGAAATAGTTGCACAGGTTGAAAAGGAACTGGGCAGCAATGGGCGTATCCTCGTTCGTGAGAGCGGTACGGAGCCTGTGATCAGAGTCATGGTGGAAGCGGAAACGCAGGAAATCTGCCATATCTTAGTTGATCGGGTAGTTCAGGTAATGAAAAAGCAGGGACATGTGCTGTAGAACACCCTATTTTTGGTGAAAATCACGTAATATCGGCGAATTGTTTGATGCATTTTTGTATTTAATGATTTCTGGTATTTACAGAATCGATATGTTATAATATACTATTGTCAAAATGTCTGCGAATGCAGGAAGATATATAATAATAGCAATAGTAAAGTACATATCAAAGGAAGGAGAAATCTTTCCCCAAAATACAGGGAGGGTAGTATCTCCCCTATATCATAGGGAGAAAACGAACTCCCGGAATAAAGGGAGATAAATACTCCCGAGAAAACAGGAGGAATTAATAAAATGAGTTTACAGGTTGAAAAATTAGAAAAGAATATGGCAAAGCTTACAATAGAGGCTTCCGCTGAAGATTTTGAGAAGGCATTGCAGAAGGCATACCTTAAGAATAAGGATAAGATCAATGTACAGGGCTTCCGTAAGGGTAAGGCTCCTCGTGCAATCATTGAGAAAATGTATGGTGCAAGCATCTTTTATGAGGATGCAGCGAATGAATTAATTCCGGAAGCTTATGAGAAGGCTGCAGTGGAAAGCGGCTTAGATATCGTTTCCAGACCTGATATCGATATTGTTCAGGTAGAGAAGGGCAAGAACTTCATTTTCACAGCTGAAGTCGCATTAAAGCCGGAAGTAACCTTAGGCGCTTACAAGGGAATTGAAGTAGAAAAGAAAGAAGCCGTTGTAACCGAAGATGAGGTAATGGAGAAGATTAATAAGGAGCTCGAGCAGAACTCCAGAACAATCACTGTTGAAGACAGACCGGTTAAGGATGGCGATATGACAGTTATTGATTTCGAAGGTTTTGTAGATGGCAAAGCATTTGAAGGCGGTAAAGGCGATGATTATTCCCTTACCATCGGTTCTCATTCCTTCATCGATACCTTTGAAGAGCAGTTAATCGGCCATAACGTTGGCGAAGTAGTTGATGTTAATGTAACCTTCCCTGAGGAATATCAGGCAAAGGAACTGGAAGGCAAATTAGCTCTTTTCAGAGTAACCATTAAGGAAATCAAAGTGAAGGAGCTTCCTGAGCTTGACGATGATTTTGCACAGGACGTATCTGAATTTGATACCTTAGATGAATATAAAGAAAGCATCAAGGCTACAATTAAGGAAAGCAAGGAAAAGGAATTAAAGACTGCAAAAGAGAACGATATCGTAGATAAGATCATTGAAGGCGCAACCATGGAAATTCCGGAGGCAATGATCAGTGCCCAGGTTAACCAGATGGCAGAAGATTTCGCTCAGAGAATTAAGTATCAGGGTCTCTCTATTGAGCAGTACTTCCAGTTTACCGGAATGGATGCTAAGAAGTTCATGGAAAGCTTAAAGCCACAGGCAATCAAGCGCATCCAGAGCAGATTAGTTCTCGAGGCTGTTGCTAAGGCAGAGAGTATCGAAGTATCTGAAGAAGAGCTTGAGAAAGAGCTTGTAGATATGGCTGCTATGTATCAGATGGAAGCTGATAAATTAAAGGAATTAATCGGCGACAAAGAGAAAGAGCAGATTAAAGCAGATATTGCCGTTCAGAAAGCAGTTGATTTTGTAGTTGCTCAGTCAAAAGAAGCATAAATTTGACTTGAAGTTAGCATAAGATTGAAAGCAAAATAAGGAGGATAAATGTATGAGTTTAGTACCTTATGTCATTGAACAAACAAGTCGCGGTGAGAGAAGCTATGACATCTATTCCAGATTATTAAAGGAAAGAATCATTTTCCTCGGAGAAGATGTAAACGATGTAACAGCAAGCCTTATCGTAGCGCAGTTATTATTTTTAGAGTCAGAGGATCCTGGTAAGGATATTAATTTCTATATTAACAGCCCCGGTGGATCTGTAACAGCAGGTATGGCAATCTATGATACCATGAATTATATCAAATGTGATGTATCCACCATCTGCATCGGTATGGCAGCAAGTATGGGAGCATTCCTTTTATCAGGCGGTGCTAAGGGTAAGAGATTTGCCCTTCCTAACGCAGAGGTTATGATCCACCAGCCTTCCGGCGGTGCAAAAGGCCAGGCAACCGATATCAAGATTGTTGCAGATAATATTATTAAAACAAGAAGAAAGTTAAATGAAATATTAGCAAAGAATACGGGTAAACCACTTGAAGTAATTGAAGTTGATACTGAGAGAGATTACTATATGAGTGCGGAAGAAGCCCGTGATTACGGTATTGTTGATGGAATTTTAGTTAGCAGATAAATACCGTAATGCTTTGCACGACTTAAGAGTGAGGTGATAAGGCAGTGGCAGGAAAAGTAGATGACAGAAAACAGCTGAGATGTTCCTTTTGTAATAAAACGCAGGATCAGGTAAGAAAGCTGATTGCCGGACCGGGTGTATATATCTGTGATGAATGTATTGAGATCTGCAGTGAGATCATCGAAGAAGAATTTGAAGGTGAACCTGTAATCAATACCGACATCAATTTGTTAAAACCGGCGGAAATCAAAGCGTTCTTGGATCAGCATGTAGTTGGCCAGGATGAGGCGAAGAAAGTGCTCGCTGTCTCGGTCTATAATCATTACAAAAGAGTTCTCGCTGAAAAGGATTTGGATGTTGAGCTTCAGAAAAGCAACATTCTTATGATTGGTCCGACCGGTTCTGGTAAGACATATCTTGCTCAGACACTGGCTAAATTATTAAATGTTCCATTTGCGATAGCAGATGCTACTGCACTGACCGAAGCAGGTTACGTAGGTGAAGATGTTGAGAATATTCTTCTTAAAATCATTCAGGCTGCTGACTTTGACATTGAGCGTGCACAGTTCGGAATCATCTATATCGACGAGATTGATAAGATTACCAGAAAATCAGAGAATACGTCAATTACCAGGGACGTATCCGGTGAAGGTGTACAACAGGCATTATTAAAAATCCTGGAAGGTACGGTTGCTTCTGTTCCACCTCAGGGCGGCAGAAAGCATCCTCATCAGGAATTCATACAGATCGATACCACCAATATTTTATTCATTTGCGGCGGAGCCTTTGATGGTTTGGAGAAAATCATCGAAGCCCGTATCGGACAGAAGTCGATTGGATTTAATGCTCAGATTATTGAGAAGAATAAAGCCAATGTGGGCGAGCTGTTCCGTCAGGTAATGCCGCAGGATATGATCAAGTTTGGTCTAATTCCTGAATTTGTTGGCCGTGTTCCGGTTACGGTGGCGCTCGACATGCTGGATGAGGAAGCCTTGGTACGAATTCTTACAGAGCCCAAGAACGCGATCACCAAACAGTACAAGAAGCTGTTTGAGCTGGATGGCGTAGAGCTTGAATTTGACGAGGATGCACTGAATGAAATTGCGAAACAGTCCTTTAAGAGGAAGATTGGTGCCAGAGGTCTTCGTGCCATTATGGAAAGCGTCATGATGGATTCCATGTATAACATTCCATCCGATACGAAAGCAATTAAATGTATCATTACAAAGGAAGCAGTACTTGGAAATGAGAAGCCGAAGGTAGTATTATCGGAAGAAAATGTCGCAAGAAAACCGATTACAAAGCGGACGAATAAGAAAAGTAAAGACGAAATTGCTTAAACTTAATTAAGAAAAATAGAATTGCAAAGGGCTGCTGCAGAATAATTTATTTACTATTTGCAGCAGCCCTTTCTGGATAGGTTTCATTCTTATGAAACAGTAACATTGTAATGCCGCCGCGGTGCGGTGGATTGGAGATAACAGATGAATATAAAAAGTGCTGAATTAGAAACTGTATGTGGAATAACCAGCGTTCTGCCCGTGAATGATAAGCCGGAGGTGGCTTTTGCCGGTAAATCGAATGTAGGCAAGTCCTCCTTAATCAATGCGCTTATGAATCGGAAATCCTTAGCGCGAACATCAGCGCAGCCAGGGAAAACACAGACGATTAATTTCTATAACATTAACAATGCGATTTATTATGTTGACCTTCCCGGTTACGGTTATGCTAAGGTTTCTGAGTCCACGAAGGAAAAATGGGGGAAGATGATAGAAAAATATCTGAGAACCTCGAAGCAGCTGAAAACCGTATTCCTTTTACTTGATATCCGGCATGAGCCTTCCGCTAACGACAAGAGTATGTATGACTGGATTGTCTATCAGGGCTTCCACCCGGTGATTATCGCAACGAAGCTGGATAAAATCAACCGAAGCCAGAAGGACAAGCAGGTGAAGCTGATCAGGGAAGGACTGCAGGTCGCTCCGGGTACGAAGATTATACCCTTCTCATCATTATCGAAGCAGGGAAGAGAGGAAATCTGGGCGTATATGGAGGAAATCTGCGGATTGGCCGTTGATAATAGTGTTTCTGAATGAAAATTCTATAATAAAAAAGACATCATAATGATGTCTCTTTTATTGAAGTAAGTATATGTGAGCCAAGGAGCTGCTGCAAAACCATAATATGTTGGTTGAGCGTCAGCTTTCTTGTACAGGCTTACTTATGAAAATGTGAACGCGGACCGGGGAAAGTCACTTAGCGTGTTGCTATGATCCTTATCCACTTGATTGCTATCTGTTCTCCAATAAAGAGGATAGTAAATAAGAATATACATCAGAACTTTTATCTTTCCAGTTGCTGCAGATTCTTGCTGCTTCCTCTTCTGTAGTAACCACTAATGTTAAATCAATGATGGAGGTAGCTCTCTCGATAACACTGAGATGAGCAGAGTATTCGCCCTTCTTTAATTGATAGAATTCCGCCAGAGTGGATACTTCTTCCTGAAGCTGATATTTGTTCTGCATCAGATAAGCCTCGATATCGTCTTTAATTCCTGCAGAAATCATATTGTCAAAGAAAAGAAGAGTTTCCATACCGCTTTCCGTAATCCGGTATAGGGAGCTGTTGCGGATGGTCTTCGCGGAAATAAAGGCGTCGTCAATCAACTCTGAAATAGCGCGCTGAATATTAAAGTAGTTGGTATATTCCTTTTCGAGTATAAAAGCAGTCAGCTGTGCATTTGTCAGCGGGAAGCTGACCCTGCTCAGAATATATAATATCATTAGTTTATACAACATAAAGGTATCGGATTGCATAACGACCTCCTTATCGAAAGCTGGATTAGTGATTCGCCGGATGGTATTTCCCCTGATAAGTATTTCTTTTCTTCATCTCACTGTGAATGCTGTTGAGTACAAGCTTTTTATTGCCGCTCCATAGGGGTGCAAGTAAAAGCTTCTTCGGGCCGTCACCGGTAATACGATGGATGACCATTTCGCCAGGCAGAAGCTCCAGACTGGAGATAACAACATCAACATAATTCTCCAGTGTTAGAATATCCGTGAACAATCCCTGTTCATACATGGTACCAAGCTCGGTTCCTTTCAGGATATGCAGCAGTTGAAGCTTGACTCCCTGAATAGGAAGCTTGGATATATATTCCATGGTCTTTAACATATCATGTTTCGTCTCCTTTGGCAAGCCCAGAATTGTGTGGACGATTATTGCTACACCGATTTGGTGAAGCTGTTCTACCTTTTCTTCGAATATGGATAAAGGATATTTACGACGGATTACTTCTGCAGTAGTATCATGAGCAGTCTGCAGACCCAGCTCAATCCAAACCGGTTTCATTTTATTTAAATCGGCAATCAATTCCAGGATCTCATTATTTAAACAATCCGGTCTGGTTGCAATCGACAGGATGACGATATCAGGGTGCAGGATTGCCTCGGTGAAGATACTCTTAAGATAAGAAACAGGAGCATAAGTATTAGTATACGCCTGAAAATAGGCAATATATTTTGCCTCCTTCGGATTAGCGATCTTAGCTTCCACCAGCTTTTTCGCTTCCTCTATCTGCTGCGTTATTCCTAATTGGGAAGCTGCTGCAAAATCACCGGAGCCGCCTTCGCTGCAGAAGATACAGCCTCGTGTATCAAGAGTTCCATCGCGGTTGGGGCAAGTCATGCCTCCATTCAGAGAAAGCTTATAAATCTTCTGACCAAAGGTTTTCTTCAATTCATAATCCAGGGAATGATAACGTTTATTTTCCCACATGGGATAATCTCTACTTTCTGATATAAGCCTTCACGGCATTACTTACAACATCACTTACTCTGGAATCAAAGGGCTGAGGCATGATATTATTTTCGTTTAATTCCTCATCACTTACTAATCCGGCGATAGCAATAGCGGCAGCCAATTTCATATCATCGGTTATTTGGGTTGCTCTTCCTTCCAGGGCACCGCGGAAGATTCCAGGGAAGGCTACCACATTATTTACCTGGTTCGGGAAATCGGAACGACCTGTTGCCACAACCTTTGCTCCGGCTTCCTTAGCCAGATCCGGCATGATTTCCGGGATGGGGTTAGCCATTGCGAAGATAATGGCATCCTTATTCATGGAAGAAACCATCTCTTTGGTAACAATATTGGGAGCAGAGACACCGACGAATAAATCTGCGCCAACCAAAGCATCTGCAAGTGTACCATTTTTATTCTCTAAATTAGTAACCTTAAGCATCTGTTTCTGCATCCAGTTGAGGTTAGGATAATCCTTAGAGATAATTCCGTTGATATCACAAAGAGTGAGGTGGCAAAAACCATAGGTTAGCAGCAGCTTGGAAATTGCGATTCCTGCTGAGCCTGCTCCGTTAACAACAATCCTGCAGTCTTCCTTGGTCTTGCCGGTAACCTTTAAGGCATTGATTGCTCCTGCGAGCACTACGATTGCGGTACCATGCTGATCATCGTGAAATACAGGAATATCTAACAAGCTCTTTAAGCGTTCTTCAATCTCGAAGCATCTGGGTGCAGAGATATCCTCCAGATTAATTCCACCAAAAGCAGGTGCAATAGCAACGATTGTCTTAATAATTTCTTCCGTATCCTGTGTATCGAGGCAGATCGGGAAGGCGTTCACACCGCCGAATTCTTTGAAGAGAACTGCTTTCCCTTCCATGACGGGCATAGCAGCATAAGGTCCGATATTGCCTAGGCCAAGCACGGCACTGCCATCTGAAATCACGGCAATGGTATTCGATTTAATTGTATATTTATAAGCTGCTTCCTTGTCCTTGGCGATAACCCTGCAGGGTTCGGCGACACCGGGAGTATAAGCAACAGCCAGATCCTCTCTTGACTTTACGGTGCATTTTGATGTTGTTTCCAGTTTTCCGTTCCAAGTTTCATGCATTTTCAGTGCTTGTTCATTCATATTCATAATTAACCTCCATGATACCGACTGTGATATCTTAAATAATCTGCGTAGTTTGCCGTCGTCCGTTACTAAATTTTAAAGTTATCATATCATTATAAAATGGGTAAATCAAGCTAATCATTTTGTACTTACTTATAACTATACCTTATAATGTATAAATACATGTTTTTAGAATAAAAATTATTTGGATAATACTGATCATTTAATATGATACTTTCTATTTCATCAAATGATCCGGATATATGTTATAATCTTTAGTTGTTATTTCTTATAATTAAATAATCCATCAGTACATTATATTCAGATGGTACGCCGAGTCAACTTACAATTAAATTAGGAAAAAATAGGAGGATTTTAAAGAAAACACTTTATTTTATTATTTTCTTGTTGTATAATAGAATTTGGATAGTAAATTACTTCCAAATGCTGGATTTGTAATAAGTATTTTCTCTTATATTAATTCCTTCACTTATTTGTATGATTACAAACAAGGATTATCTTTGGATATATTCCTCACTTATAAATTTCTAAATCAAATCTTTACAAATTCCGTAAGAGAATCCAATCAATACCAAAGGAGCTGAATAAATGGATAAACAATATGATTCAATGACTCTTGCCAATTTAAGAGAACTGGCAAAGGAAAAAGGGCTGAAAAACATTACTTCTTTAAAGAAAAGCGAACTGATTGAAAGCTTAATGAGAGATGATACAGAAAGCAGCCAGGGAGAGAAGAGGGAAGCCACTAATCGGACAGAACAAGTTCCTGCGGAAAAGATAAATACGGAAAAGGCGCAGGAAAGAAAAAGAACGGGACATGCTGGAGAGAAGCATTCAGTAGCAGAGGAGCCCAAAATAGAACAACCTGTAACAGAACAGGTAAAAGCAGAACAGATAAAAGCAGAACAGATAAAAGCAGAACAGATAAAAGCTGAACAAATAAAAGCTGAACAAATAAAAGCTGAACATTCAAAAATAGAGCGGACAAGAACAGAGCAATCTAGAACAGAGCGATCTAGAACAGAACAATCAAGAACAGATCGTCTAGGAACCGAGCGGCCAAGAACCGAGCGGCCAAGAACCGAGCAACCAAGAACAGATCAACCTAGATTGGGGCAGCAAAGATCAGAACAATCAAGAACAGAACAATCAAGAACAGAACAGATAAGAGCGGAACAACCCAGAACAGAGTCACCTAGAACAGAACAGTCAAGAACAGAACAGTCAAGAACAGAACAGTCAAGAGCGGAACAACCCAGAGCAGAGCAGCCAAGATCA
>Ga0207834_1000066_pt1 | contig 32518 bp, 32 predicted proteins | sample LuqExpMetagenom5_FD_187763 | JGI IMG/M metagenome (GOLD analysis project Ga0207834, IMG submission 187763) | Tropical forest soil microbial communities from Luquillo Experimental Forest, Puerto Rico - Sample 5 (SPAdes) | ecosystem: Environmental > Terrestrial > Soil > Tropical forest ...
GATGTGCGCCGGTCGCGGATGGTGCGGGGCGGTGATGCTTTCTGTTCCGCTGTGCCTGCAAGCGCCTCTAAGCACACCTTGCAAATATCTTGCGGGTTGATATCGAAAGCGCCTATGCCAACTAGATGGTTACGGCGCCACGACAAATCGCCAATGCACTCACTGTGCCCAATTACTAGACGAAAGTAGGCATGGCAACAGGACTTCCGCACCTGTACACTATCCCTACACTCAGTACCGCCGGCTTTCGTGCAGATGTTCGCCTATGCCCACTCTTTTGGGATATTGACTGGCCGGTAGGAGGGGGCAGACTGAAGCTTCTGGATTACGCTTGGATGCGGTTCTGACTGGGCAGGAATATAGCGAGGTGACGCCAGCGGAATTTTCCATTTCCAGACAGGAGGTGTGAAGCGGTGGTCAAAATGCCTCCTAGGAAATACCTCGAGAATCCACCACCAACCTTTCAGAGATCTATGCACCTGCGCCATATAGTCAGGCTTAGCCATCGAAGGATCTGTAATTCCGAGAACGCGTTTTTTCTTTTCGCCATCGACCAAGAGGCCTTGACTTTCAGCTTCATCGAGCATCCACTGAAGGCAGATTTTGGCGAGTCCGCTTTCTTGGTCAGGATATCCTCCGCCTACATCTGAATGGACTCCTGCAAACCAGAGCTGACGGATATTTTGCGGGCATGCAGGGTTGATGGACCACAGATTCTGACGGAAGGCGCATCGCCGTTCATCGATGGAAATCGCATGCCTGCCGATTTCTATGTCTGGATTCATCGCCGTAAATGGCAAAGTGAGCGGATCGTAAATCCATCCGACTGAGCTTACCGTGTCCCACACTCCGACGAAATGGATTTTGCAGGAACGAGAGAAGGTGGCCTTGAAAGTTCCAGCGAGCTTAAAGTCCTCGTCTGTTCTGACCTTCTTCTTGAACATCTTGAGTATGTAGCGAATCAAAGGTTCGTTACCCCGATGTACAACACCATACATGTGCACCATTGCCGCGAGTGCTCGTGCCAGGTAGGCCCCGCGGCTAAAGCCGAAAATGAAGATTGCATCACCTTCCTCAAAGTTCTCAATAAGGTAGGTGTAGCAGTCCTCCAGAGCATCGCTTAAGCCATAACCGAAGGCGAGACCGAGAACCTTAGTCCACCACTGTTCCAAGCGCGTCAAGGCATTTCTTGCTCCCATCGTGCCCAGCCCTGGGTGGTAGTAAACAATCTGCTTTTGGTCGTGGTGCTCGAGAACAGAATAGAGCTTGACCACATTCGAGTTTTTCGTCCCGAATTCGTTTCCGGTGCCATCAATACAGAGCACAATGTTCTTGGCCATGTTCGCCTCAATTTGATTGAAGTTTCAGCCGAAGGAATCCAAACTCTATTGGCCAACTAATGTCATTGGCTGGGTGCGGTGTCGCCCTTGAGCAATGCGGCGAGGCTCTTTGCGAGAGCTGCATCCTTGACAACATAGAAGATTCCACCACGCCCATTCTGGCTGCTCATGCAATTTCCTGAGAGAGCGCCTTGTTGGTTCATGTCTCCAAAGATCGAGATATCTTTACTTGGCGAGATCGTGACGCCGATCTTGGCGTGATTGAAATTTGTCCCCGGCCCTCCGGTTAGGCCGATCTTCTTTCCATCCCAATAGCCGGTTGTGGCGATCTCAACCGCTCCGGGCTTGGTCAATTTGTCAGACCAGCAGCCAACCTCCGATTCGTCGGTTGTCGTCGGAATAGTCGGTCTAGCCCACCATGTGGCGGTACGAAGGGAACTCCCTCCGAGTACAGAGGAGACGAGCTGCCACGGGGGTACATGAAGGCGGGAAGGCTTCGCTATGATTTTGACTCCAGACGACAGCATTGCCGTCATTACTTCGGCGTCTGTTGACTTCACGCCAAGCTTCGAAACCTCAGCTTGAATCTCTACCGGACCGCCATTGTGAACCACCTGAGGATTCGATATGTCGGTCACAACGCTTGCGTGTGCAAGAGCCTTTACCACCGCGAGTACATCGCTCGTTGAGAGCTTGAGTGCGAAGAAGTGTTGGCTTACTTGAACATCATTGTCTTTCACGCAGCCCAGCGTGTTGCCATCGCTTTTCCGCGGAAACTCCTTACTTCCAGAACCAGGCCATGACGGAGTCGTAACCTGCATTACGAAGCCGTCACCACCCGCATTCCAAGCAAGCATTCCCTTCGAGTGGCCCCATGGCGCTCCGCAACTGGTAGTACATCCTGAGATGGCAGGATCGTCGTAGAACTGATCGTTCCAGATCACATAGAACAAAGATCCGTTATAAACATCGTCAAAGGTTGCTCCAACCGGGTCAGAAACCGAATCTCCCAAGCAGTCATCGCCCTGCTTGAGGGTGTCATTCTCGCTACTCGCGTAAACGAACTGCTGGCTAAATGACTTGTAGCCTTGGATTGAACCACCAAAGATACAGCTGCGTTCCGATGCCGGGCATCCAGGAAACGTCGCCGCATTAAACTTGAAGACAAACCACCAGTCGACCGGATGACCTTGAGCCAATAATGGTGAAGGCTTGGTGGCAAGGGTGTGCGACTCTTGCCCGACACAGGGCTGGGGAATGGTTGATGAAAGGACAAGAAGGAGAAAACAGAAGCGACGCCCAAATTGCTTCACAGTTTTCATGGAATATCTCCCAACTTCTGATGATGTTCATGCAGCTAGAACTCTAGAGTCTGCTCGGCGCGAAGCCGTATCCTCAACTCAAGTGGAATGGCTCGTGCTCTAAAGCCACTTCGCAACACCGCCATGGTGTGAGCAAGTCCCCTGCCTATGCTGGCTGAAGCTATACGTTCCGTCCCTGCAAAGGGCAGTAGCCCCTGCCGGCTCCCCGCCCGGCGAAAATGCCGGTGAATGAACTGTCTGGCCACTGCTGTTTATGTAGTGCCGATCGTTGCTCAAAGGGGATGCTGGTATTGGCTTTGTTTCCTGTACGGACCAGTCCTTTGTGGACTGAAGCGTAATCTCGGGGTGGCCATGATAGAGAGTGATTAATCCAGTGGCGCAGAGATGCCCGAATCGAGGCAGCATGCCAACACTTGGCAGATCCTTCCGCCACACGACTACGGTAAACGCTTGGCTCGGGTAGGTTCCATCCAGATCAACAAAAATGGGAGCGCCAGGAGAATTGCTTGCAACATGCGAACTAGAGATTTCTCCGCATACTGTTCTCTGTTTCCCTACGTATTTCATAGCTTGATTCGCGGGGATGACTTGGGCAATAACTGCAGTCGAGAAGATGAGTATGAAGGAGGTTAGTTTGCTGATACGAGGCATGGGCTCTCCAAACTGGGCGCGGATCGCCTAGGATAGGAGCCCAACAAGCTTATAGACTCCATGGGCGATGGGTGTAGCTTTGCCGAGAATCATAGTCCGATCCGTTCTTGAAATCTAGGGAATTTCGATAGCCGCTTTCCTGGAATAACTGTGGGCAATCGGGTCGCCTCAACTCCGCGATTCATCCTCCTCCCCGAGGCACAGCTATCTTCTGACTCTAGCAAGAGATGTCATGAATGAAATCATGGAGTAGAATGCCGTGAAAGCGTGCAAAACTCGACCAGTCAATGCACGAATGTCTGCATGGAGTTTTTTCAGAGTAGAGATGAAGTCAACGCCAAGCTCCTCTGGGGTAGCAAAATTGTTCAGAGCAATGGTGTCACATCCAAAAAGGATGGGAAGATCCCTCTCTCCGCCAGCTTACAAAGCAAACCCTTTAGAATCACTGCAATTGATAGATGCTTAAAGGCTTGAAAGATTTACCTGAGTCAATATCCTTACCGTAATCTATCTAATTCCGTGCGACCCAGCCAAAAACCTTACAAAATCGACCCCACCTTATAACGAATTTTGTTCGCGCGGTTCCAGAGTTTGGTGCGCATAAAATATCCTCTAAACGTCCATCTATAACCTGTAGAGTGATAAGCAAATCTTCATGGCCCGAAAATTGGGCAGGCCAAGAGCATCGCAGGTATCAGCGCTACCAACCCTAATTAATGTGAAGAAGTGCCTCACAGGCGCCCGTACTCTGTAAGCCAGCAACGATTCGCCACCGTGGCGAACCAAGGCGCTGCAACAGCCAACCGAAATCACTATTCGTCCGCATGCGTGGGTTCCCCAAACCGTGGATTCACAAGACAAATCCCGTCACTACGGAGCCAAACATGACTTTGCAATCGAGGTGACAGATTTTTGTTGGGCGATACGCTATCTATACCTGACGTTTCAGTATGAGTTATCGAATGTTCGAGAAAACTGCATATCGGATGCCGCGTAGAGTAAGTTTGGCCAAACGCACAACTTCTGTTGCATTCCTTCGTCACCCGTGCCAAGCTCACCACAAGCGGGGGCGTCGCAAAGTCCGCTTTCGGCGTCGTCTCCCTGGTTGCACAAGGGGGGCAATGTACGATTGGGCGGAGTTGCGCCACTTTCGATACTTACTCACCATCCTCCAAAAAGGAGGATTTCGCGCCGCTGCGGAAGAACTATATACTTCCCAGCCCAATCTCTCAGTCCAGGCCAAGCAGTTTCAAGAGAACGCATCGATACGTCTTTTTCGTAAGTCGAAAAGCGGGCGTATCTATCCGACCAAGACTGGCATGGCATTTGTAGCATTGGCTCCTTCTCTCTTTGAAGTTCGCGATGAAATCATAGGCACGCTCATCGCGATAGAGCGGGGTGAAATCAGTTCCGTGCGATTCGGATGTACACCGCTCGTTAACCAAGCTCTGTTTCGCACTTTCTGTGAACTACACAAGGAACTGATGCCGAAATGTTTCATTCGCCCGACCCACGACGATATGGCGCATTTGGTTGAAGAGATTGTTGACGGCACGCTCGATGCCGCCATCGTAACTCTGCCACTCAAGCATCCGGCTCTTCACCTCGAAGTAGTGAGCCGCGACAAACTTGTTGTGTGCCTGCGTAAGGATCATGCCCTTGCCGTCAAAGCCACCTTGGATGCAAGCGATTTGCAAAGCAATCTAGCTATCTTCTGTCGCCCGCAGTGGCATCCTGATGCCCATCGACAACTGTTGCAATTCCTCGCAAGCGTCGGAGTCGCCATAAAAGAGTTTTCCTTTACCTCTCACCCTTCTGAAATGCAGACTCTGGTCAAGGAAGGATACGGCTTCGCATTGATTCGGGATGGTTCTCCGCTGGACGAAGAGCTGACGACACGTCCGGTCGCAGGGGTTGATTGGATTGTGGAAACCGCTATCATCTACCACAGTGAACGCCATCCCAGGACCGTTCCTTTTCTGGCGAAGAAACTCCGGCGAATAATTCAGAGAAACATCGGCCCGGGCGAACTTTCCCTGATGGCTCGGAATTCGACTGCGAGCGGTGAACAACCGATCACGCCTGATGAGAAGCGCCCTTTCCAGCTCTCACTTCCATTTGGATCTCGCTGAATCCAGTCAGAATAGATGAGGCCGATAACTGCCATTTATCGCCCGATAAATAGCAAGTATTAGACGCAAAATCGCTCTCGATGAATGATTACGGCATATTCCAGGCCAGCAGGGCCGACGGAGGTGCCGATGTCTCGCAAGTTCTTTTTTTCGCTTTTTCGCAAGCCCACCCTGTGTGTCCAACGATGGGCGCATCCTCTCTTCAAACAATCTCTTCATCGCATAGCGGCACGCCGGCGACGCGGTTTGGATGGTAGTAGTAGAAGCTTCCGGTTGAAGTGTTGGCGACGCTTCCGCCTACAACATCCACCGGAAGAGCGGACCGTGCTGAGACGCGTGCGTCGACGGACCATGCACCGAGGATTGCCTTCGCCGTACGATTGAATTGCAGAGCCGGAATATCATACGTTGCGGCCGTCTGAAAGTTGTGGCGGATGTCGTAGTTTGAGTTTCCGTAGAGCTTGATGTAGGTGGGGAAGTTGGAGGAGGAGTCATCGAGTGCGTGAGCGAGCGTATAAGAGGCTAACACCTGCAATCCACGCGAGAGCTTCCTCTGCCACTGCGCCTGCAGCGAATGGTAGTTGGAGCCCGCAGTATTCGTCGTCAGGAACAACCCCGCGGAGGCGCTGAACGCCGTATTCCCAATCGCCCGGGGATAGTAGTAGCCGGCCCAGAGCAGATCGTGGCTTACTGAACCGACATACCGCACAGTGACCGTCTGCATCGCACCGAGCGATTGCTCAACAGCGGCGTTCCATTGGATCGTGTAGGGCGTCTTCAGGTTCGGGTCGAAACCATAAAAGCCATTCTGGTAGGGAGTAGAAGCATTGGGTCCGGGAACCGCATCCAGTTCACCGGAAGTCAGGGGAAAGCTATGACCGCTCAACAGGGAAAGACCAAAAATACCGGCGCCGTTGTAGCCCCGACTCCCCACCGTATTGCCAGCATCATGGAAGAGACCCAAACCAGCACGAAGAACCGTGGCGTTTCCACTGCCTTGACGCAGCTGATAAGCGAGTCCAAGCCGCGGCGCGATGTTATTCCAACGCGTCTTCCAGAGGTCGGTCCCCTGGGGAGCGATTGCCAGGGTCGCCAGATCAGTACTTGTGACCGTGTACGGGTTGTTGCCATTGAGATCCTTGGGAGCAGGATTGATATCCCAGCGAAGCCCTGCGGAAATGCTCAGCTTCGGTGAGGTCCTCCATTCATCCTGCAAATAGAACGAGTAGTTGTTGTATGCGGGCTTCGCGTTCGAAGCAAACTTGTAGATGTAGGTCGTTCTTGGAACCGAAGTGAGGACTTCATTGATGCTGTAGAAAAATCCGTACTCGATATCGGGAGGTAGGAACTGCGACGTGACCGTTCGACGGTAATCGATGCCCCACTTAAGCGTATGCTGGCCGAGTGTGTTGCTCATCCAGTCAACGGCGTTGATCTGCCGCTGCTTGATCGCCATCGGGGAGAGGGTAATGGTCGGGCTCGCGATTCCACTCGCAGTAGCGGTCGAATCAATACCCAGCCAGACGTAAAGCCAATTGACATTAGGCAGAGCTCCAATCCCAGGAACAGATGTGACGGAAAATGGTGTTGCTCCACCAAAATCGGTCGAAGCCATCCCTACGCCAGTGTCATTGCCCGTCACTCCGAATCTCGCTTCGTTGGTCAGCCGTTGAGTGACAAGGCTGGTCAAGCCTAGAGCCGCCGACCTCACCGTTCCGTAGGACTTGTTCGTGACGGCGAGATTATTCGAACTCCGGGAAGTCGTGTCGTTGGGAACTCGCGACAAGCGCAAAAAGGCGCGATTCCGATCGCCAAAATTCTGATCCAGGCGAAGACTGGTGGAATCGAGATTGCTGGGGTTTGAGTAGGTACGGCTTGAGTACGCAAGTCCGTTACTTCGGCTTCCGTCGTCTCCCGAAGTCGGTGTTGGGAATGCAGTAACAATGGTATTCATGAAGTCGGTTGCATTCTGGCGCAGCCAAGTATTGGGAACCAGAGAGTTGGTTGCTGATTGCGGGGAACGCAGCCTCAGGCCCTCATAGGAGAAAAAGAAAAAGCTCTGGCCTCGTCCCTGGTAGAGATGCGGAATTGCGACCGGCCCCCCGAGTGTGCCGCCGAAGTCATTCTGCCGCTCCGCAGGCTTGCCTAGAGTTGGACTGTTGGTATAGCCGTTGAACCACTGGTTTGCGTCGAGTACATCGTTACGGAAATAGTCGTAGATGTTTCCGTGGTAGTCGTTTGTTCCGGATCGCGTACTGAACGAGAACTGCCCGCCAGGAGACCGACCATATTCGGCGGAATACGTTGAAGTCGAAGTGCGAAACTCCTGGAGAGCTTCAAGCGAGACAAGGGTCTGTGTCGTACCAAGTGTCGATTCGCCGGGTGTGTTTCCTCCGTATCCACCAGCAGTTCCACTCGCGGTCGGAGAGACACCAGTGTTCGCGCTCAGGCCATCAATCGTGAAATAGTTCGACTCCGTGCGCTGGCCGTTGACCGAAATCTCACCCCCTGCGCCTATGCCGTTTGTATTCGGTACGACGTTGACGCCAGGTACGATTGTCATCAGAGACTGGAAGCTTCGGCCGTTGAGCGGAATGTTCTCGACAAACTGGCGGTCCACGACCGCACTCACTCCGGCATCCGTCGTATTGATCTCGATCCCGCTTGCGTCGACGACGACAGTCTGGGCGACATTTCCCGGCCGCAGCACCAGTTCCAGAGAAAGCTTCTGGCCAACTTGCAACTCAAGATTTTCAGCAATGGTGTTTTGAAAGCCATCAGCTGAGACAGTGATCTTGTAATGGCCCGGAACGAGCGAGGGCGCCGAGTAGATACCTTCTCCATTCGAGCGGCTTCGCCATAGAGCTTTGGTGTCGGTGTTGAGAATCTCGACCGATGCACCGGAAACAACGGCGTGCGATGTATCGACCACGACTCCAGATAGCTGGGCGCTTTGAGCCCAGGTGCTGATTGTGCAGGAGAAAACGCCAACGAAAACGAGCGTTTGGATGAAGCGAATGACGCCGAGTTGACGGCGTCCGGACAGATGAATACCAGCCAAGATGGACCTACCTTTCAGTGGTTTCCTGGGCCGGCATCGTTCACGTATAGTGAAATTCAAATCGCCAGCCTTCGGGTTGTCGATCTCCAGGCCTTCACGGTGCTTCGCCAAAAGACTGCCGTGGGGGCCTGTCTCAAATCACGAGACGACATCAAGTTGTCTCAGTACGGCTAAAATACGACAAAAATAGTCGCATATCAAGATGACAATACAACGCCTCGTAACCTCAGGCTCTAAGTCTTAGTTTTGTCTATTACATCCTCACTTTCGCTTCCCTGCCACTGAGAGTCCCCCCCTTATCCCTTTGGTTCTTTCCTCGAAGCAGCACAGACTACTGAGACCACGCGGGGAACCTATTTTTGATAGTTGGTCCTACCCAAGCCCAATCCCCGGAACCTCCAAAGTGATCGGAGGAATGCTTACCTCTGCGATATTCTCGATACCGGCCACGGCGCCATGGGGCCAAAGCCCCGGCTCGACGCTCGCCATTTCCTTACCCTGGTTGAGATCGAGGTTATCGGAAGTATAGACGGCGAGGTCGCGGGTGGAGGGCGAGAGCCGGGCCAGATCCTGCCCGTGCAACGCCAACTCGGAGGCTTCGCCGGAGATGAGAACTCGGTCCACCGATCCCTGCGGAACCGCCTCCACGACGTAGCCATACTCGACATGCATAGCCTGCTCGGGATCGAGTTCGGCTGATTTTCCGTTGTCGAGCCGAACCGAAAGCGTGTTATCTTCGCCAATCCTCTCAACGGCGGCGAAGTCCCCGGAGCGGATGTGTTGCTCCCGGTCTGCTGCAGTAAGGCGGATTCTCTCCCCGACAGCCAAGTCTCGCTGTTCCTCACGATAGACAGTGCTCTGCCCGGTCATCTTCCGGGTGAGAGCCGGGTTGTAAGAGACCTCGCTGCCATCAAGCGTCCTGATGGTCAGCGTGTTGGTGTGAGGGTCGACAGAAAGCACCTTCGCGTCACTATTGTCCGCGATACCGAATTCAGCGGGATTGCCAGTGCGGTAATAGATGCGGTCACCGGCACGGACCGGGTGCGCATGAAAGCGCCACACGGTCATCGTGGCGGTATTCCAGTTGATGACCATGCCGATCAGCGTGAAGAGCGCAATGCAACTCAACTCAGTGAGTCCAAGCTGAGTCAGCGCGCCGCCATTCTGCGTGGTCAGGCTGGTCAGGTTATTGGTGAACTGATAGAGCCAGTCCACGCCGGAAGTTGCGCTCGGAAGAGCCTGTGCCAGCAGAGCCGGTGAAATCATGATCATCACCTCGGAAGGATGGCGCTGGCGGTTCGAGCCAGCGCCGCATTGTTTTCAGCCGATCAGTTGTTCAACCTACGGCAGGTAGGTCTGCCACGTATTGCTTTCGCTGGCGGCGCTTACGTTGTTCGTCGAGCGCTGCTGCTGGACGAAGACCACCGTGTTGAGGTCTTCGACGGCGGCATTGCGCCGCTCCATGTTGGCGACGGTCAACTGTCCGGCGATGCAGGTATGAAGCGTGCCTTGCGCTTGCATCTCGCTCAGTTTCTGCGCCTCGGCGGCATTCAAGAGATTGAGTTGCTGGACTTCGGTATTGGTACTGTCAGACACATCAAACTGGCTGGAAAGCAGCGATGAATTGGCTGTGGCGTTCTCGGTTCTGTTGGTCCGGTATTGGCCTACGGCGGTGAGGCAGTCGGGAGAGATTCCGTCCGAGGTTTCGATCATGGCGAGTTGCGAGACACGGACGCTGCCAAGCGATTGGCCTTGCAGATATCCAAACCGAAGAACACCGCTCTGGACATCGACATTTCGCCGCCAGCGAAGTCAACTGTGCGCGTTTCGCTTACACTGCTCGAAAGTAATGCTCGCTCTTACAGCCATGCCAACGGCGAAGTAGCAGGCATCATCTTTCCGTTCAAGCAGAACGATACGCTGATCTTTATGGTTGCCCGCGGAGAGCTCAAAAATGAGACTTGGGACTATGTCTATCTCAATCCCTTCACCGGCAAAGCGATGGGAGTCTGGCACCGGGGGGAGAGCTATTCTCTCGGCGATCGCATCGTGAATCTGCTAGGGCCAATCCATTTCGGCACCGATTGGGGCATCTTTGTGAAGATTATCTGGGCCGTGGCAGGTCTGGCTCTGCCGGTCCTATTTTTGACAGGTGCTCTGATGTACTGGAACCGTTCGTTGCGCCGGAAATGGATGGAGTTCCAAAGCAGAATTTCTACATCGCAGGGCACCTGAGCAAGCCTTGCTGTTCAGCCGAATTCCGATATCTTCACGTGATGCCGCTGGCAACGATGAATCGGCTCTTTCATTCCGCATGCACTATGTTCACGGAAAACTCAAGTCCATAGCGCACGAAGCTGCAACCAAAATTGTAGCCGTGCGCTTTGCGACAGATGGTAGACCTCACAGATTGATGCTCGATATTGATCGTGCCACGATGAAAGCGAAATGCGACGAATATGACTACATCGTGGTGCGAGTAGTGAATGAGAAAGGCAGGCGGGGCTCGGAAGCAATTATGCCGATCACATTCCCTGTCTTCGGTTTTGCAGACTACAGCGGACTTCACCTGACGGCGTTGAAGCCGGCATCGGGGATATCGCAGTCCCTCGATTGTGTTGGAAGGGACGGGAATTGGACTAGGGTAAGTTTTTTTGCCTTTAAGGAATTCAGCCGCCGGTTGATATGATTTCCTTATTTTCTTACAGGAGGATACGATGCTGGTCAAGAAAACCGTCAAAAACCAGATTACCCTCCCCAAAACCGTTGTAGCCCGATTCGGCAATGTCGAATATTTTGAAGTAAGTACAGACGGCGAGACGATCCTGCTTCGTTCACTGCGCACCAGTCGCCTGGACGAAGTTCGCGCCAAGTTGGAGAGGCTCTGCATTACCGAAAAGGACGTGACCGATGCGGTTGCGTGGGCGCGGGAAACAGTTTGAGCCGGCGTGTTGTATTCGACACAACGACGGTCGTGTCCGCACTTCTCTTCGCAAAAGGCCGTCTGGCATGGCTCGTCCAGCACTGGCAGGGCGGTGCTGGCACGCCGCTCATCTCTTCGGCGACGGCGAGCGAATTGACCCGCGTCCTCGGATATTCCAAATTTCACCTGTCGCCGGAAGAACGGCAAGAACTGCTGGCCAACTACATCCTTTATTGCGAAATCATCGAATCAGCAACGGGCTGTCCGCAGGCTTGCTGTGACACCAAAGATCAGCCATTTCTCGACCTCGCGTATAGCGGCAGAGCCGAACTGCTTGTTACTGGTGGCAGCGATCTGCTTGTCCTCGCCGGGCAGACAGATTTTCTGCAGATGCAGATGGAGTGAAATTTCCAAAGGATAGCGCGAGCCGAACCGTGCCTTCTCTTTGAAATAAAGTTGCGCTAGGACGTGATGCTGAATCACATGGAATCGGAACGGCAAATTCAGTGTGCAGTGGAACTGTCGAGGTATTGCCTGGCTGTCACAACGCGGATACCTTGATATGCCCGAAGGGAAAGTAGGTCTTTGTCGCCTGCCATAATGAGTTGAGCGTTGGCTTTCACCGCACACTCTACAATGCAGTCGTCATTCGGATCGCGGCATACGCCAGCGATTTCGCCGGTGATCTCGACGCGCACAGCCTCGTTCAAAAATGGCCGAAGCTTCTCCCTGATCATTTGCGGATTGCGGCCGAACTTGTCATGCAGAACACGAAGAACTTCGTGTTCAATCTCAGAGCAGATGGCAAGATCGTCAGCTTGGAAGACCTGTTCCAGAGCGGCAGCAGGAGTGCCACCGAATTCAATCGCCGAAATCCAGATTCCAGAATCAACAACGATGATCACTTGCGGCGGCTATGCCTCGTGGGTGCTTTCTCTGCGCGAACCTCATGGACCAATTGCTCTACATCTCCAGGAGCGTAGCCCTTATGGTTGTCCCTGCGTCCGAGTTCATTGAATTCGACTAAAACGTTGCGCAGTTGCTGGGCGCGATACGTACGGAACGCCTCGCGGAACAATTCGCTGGTCGTACGGCTTTCCCGCTCCGCCAGTTGTTCGACTTGGCTGGCGAGATCCGGGGGAAAGCTGATGGTGAACGTGCGGCGGGTTCGGGAAGTAGTCGGCATAGAAATATCTTACAAAATAACAAAATGTAAGACAAGGAGAGCCGTTGTTAGAGATCAGGCAGCACTTTGTTAAAAGTGCGGTTACTTGCCGCTATTGCGCCTCGGTTTATTGAGTGCAATCAAGACTTTGCCTCCCCGAATCCCTGGTATATCTTCACGTCGCGATGCTCGCCATTTCAGACCGCCGTTCTTCACAAATTCATCGTTTTCCGAGTAATCAAAAAGGGCCTGCACCGTTATTCCAAAAGCATCAGCAATAAGACCAAGACTGATCTCTCCGGTGAAATTCTTGCCGCGCTCGATATTGGTAATTTGATCAACAGACAATTCACATCGATCAGCCAAGTCTTGTTGGCTCATATTTTTGTCAAACCGAAGTTTTTTGATTCGGATGCCAAAACCAGGCTGTACCGGTTGAATTCTATTCACAGAAAAAGTCTGGTGAGTGCTGAATCTAATTGACACCGAATATGACTACGGGTTATTGTTTCTGTAAATTGGGCGAAGATTACGCCTTGAGCGTTGCTTCTGGGGCGAAATCAAACAAATCACGAACAGGAATCCCAAGAGTAATTGAAAAGGATTCGATCGACTCAAAAGATGGTGCATTAAGCCCTCTTTCTACAAGGCTTAGGAAGTCAACCGAAATATCGAGGAGTTCCGCGAATTCCTCCTGAGTCATTCCGCGACGCTTACGGATAGAGCGCAATTTCTTCCCGAATTGCTTCCTTAAGGTCGCCACAATGAAAGTGTGGAGAAATGGCGGTCACAATTACACCGAGTATCATTACGGGTTTTTGCTGGGCTCATAGTTGCTCTTTCCGGTGGCAGATCCGCCGTTCTGCAGAATGCAGGTCGCGGAATGAACTTTGAGTCCGCAGCATATTTACCTGAAATTGCTGTACGTGTCCCCAGTAGTCAGAAGACAGGCAAAAATACGCCCAATGTTCAAAGCGAGGCGGCCAGCACCAAAACTGATTCGGGAGCATCATGCGCTGCTTCCGGGTATCAATTCCAGGAACCATCCGACGACCTGCTGCTGAACCGTGTCGCACAGGGGGATAAAGAGGCTCTATCCGCTCTTTTCCGACGACATGCGCACGCAGTTTTCTCCGTCGCGTGCCGCATCCTCCGGGATGAGAGCGAAGCTGAGGATCTGCTTCAAGAGCTTTTTCTTTTCCTGTTCAAGAAAGCGGCGCTCTTTGATGCCGGAAAGAGCTCGGGAGCGTCGTGGATCATTCAGATGGCCTACCAAAGGGCCATCGACCGCAGAAGGTATTTAGACGTTCGCCATCACTATAGCGTTCGGGAACTCGACGAAGAAAGATCACCATCGGCCAGGGGGCAAGTATCCATCGACCAGATCGCAGGCAGGACCTTGCTGGAGAAGCTGCGAGGAGAGATATCCGAGGAACAGCGGCAGACTCTCGAACTCCATCTGTTTGAAGGGTATAGTTTCCGCGAAATCGCGGCGCGGAGCGGCCAGACCCTTGGAAACATCAGAAATCATTATTACCGGGGCATCGAACGGCTGCGTTCCTATGTTTTCCCAAAAAAATGAGTGCAAAGTGAGAAGATTAGGAAGCGGTTTTTGCGTGCAGGAGCCAAGCCGGTGAACCCTCAATTTCATGACGAGTTCATTGCCCTTTGTGCCCTATTCTTCGCCGGAGAATTGACTGACGAGGAGTGGGCGCTCCTTCAGGTGCATCTTGCCTATTGCGACGATTGCCGTACAAAGTTTGAAGAGTACCAGCGCCTTCATGCAGAAGTAGTTCCCCTCATGGCCGCAAGCGCCGCGGCCGAGCCGGAAGGCGTAACCACACTGGGATTTTCTCTGGAAGCTGCTGAACAGCGGCTGATGGCACAACTGGAGACTGCGTCCGTGGCGCAGGAACCGCGGCGCAGGCGAAAGAACCAGTGGGCACTGGTGGCAGGGCTGTCTGCTGCCTGTATTGTGGGTATTTCATGCCTGCTTTATTTCGAGTGGATTCCGGTGAGGCGAAATGCCGCGCGGCAGTCAAGAACTCCGCAAAACTCGCTGAGCGCTTCCATACCAACAGTGCAGGCAAGCCGTGAAGTTCCACCACCTTCCTCGCCTAAAGCCGTCGGACCGGACGCGAAAAAACTTCAAGAGCAGCTCACTGCCGCCGAAGCTCGATACAGACAGTCGACTCTGACAGCAACCGACGCTACACAACAACTCGCAGCAACGCAAACGGAGTGGAGGAAAACCAGCGACGAAAGGGACGCGCTTCGTCAGCAACTCACCAATGCGCAGTTGGAGATCCAGTCTTTACGTGCCAAAGCTGTAGCGGCAGGCGCAGCCGAACAGGAACGAGTCCAGCGTGTAGCATTCCTCGAAGCGAAGCTTCGGGACCTGAATGCATCTCTCGACGAAAAGGATCGCATGCTGGCGCTGGACAAGGATTTTCTAGCCCATGATCGGGAGATTCGGGACCTGATTGCTGCGCGGAGTCTCTATATTACCGACATCTTCGATGTGAAAGACGATGGGCAAACGGCTAAACCTTTCGGCCGCATCTTCTATACCAAAGACAAATCCCTCGTCTTCTATGGGTACGATCTTGACCGACAAGCCGAATATAAACAGTCGGTGGCATTCCAGGCCTGGGGCAGCGGAGATGCACAGCCGGACGTGAGTCTGGGGTTGTTTTATCAGGATGGAACGCAAAAGCGATGGATTCTGCGATTCAACGACACCAGGACACTTGCGCGACTGAATAAGGTTTTCGTGACTGTCGAGCCGCGGGGTGGAAGTGCCAAGCCAACAGGCAAACAAATTCTAATGGCCTATCTTCGCGTGCAGGCGAATCATCCGTAGCAGCTGAGAGGATTGATACAACTCGTCGCGGCCGGCCGTAGATGGAGGGAGCCCAATTCATCCTCATCTTCCGGGAGTTCCGCCGCATGAAAAAACTGCTTAGCTTCTTCCTCTACGGTTTGTGTCTTTCGCTGCCCCCAGTCAACGCGCAGTCTACAAATGCCACCCTCAGCGGTGGCGTAACCGATCCCGCTGGCACATTCATTGTGAGCGCGGAGATCGACATCGCCAACGACACCACGGGCGTTGTCTATTCGACCAAAACGAACACTTCCGGCATATATTACGTCTCCGTTCTTCCTCCCGGGAATTACCACGTCCAGGTATCGAAAATTGGCTTTAAAACCCTCGTTAAGCCGGATGTCGTTCTGAACGTGCAGAGCGCCCTGTCGCTCAATTTTTCATTGCCCGTCGGCGCAACTTCAGAAAGCATTACTGTCGATGCGGCCTCAACTGTCATCAATACCACAGATGCCTCAGTCAGCACGGTTGTCGACCGAAAGTTTGTCGAGAACATGCCTCTCAATGGGAGAAGCTTCCAAGACCTGATTTCGATGACTCCCGGCGTTGTCACACAGAACCCTCAAAGCTCATTACAGGTTGTTGGCACAGGCGGAGACTTTTCTGTAAATGGACAGCGGTCTCAGTCCAACTACTACACCGTCGATGGAGTTACCGGAAATATCGGTGCCGGCAATGGAGGTGGTGTAGGAGAAGCAGCCACGGGTGGCGTTCTCGGAGGTTCAACAACAGTTGGCACGACGCAGGCCCTGCTGTCTGTCGATGCGTTACAGGAGTTTCGTGTGCAGAGTTCAACATACTCTGCCGAGTTCGGTCGTTCACCCGGAGGTCAGTTTTCACTCCTCACCCGATCTGGCACAGACATCTTTCACGGAAGTGCTTTCGATTACCTCCGCAACGATTTTTTTGATGCAAACGACTGGTTCAACGATTACTACGGAAAACCTACTCCGGCACTTCGGCAAAATGATTTTGGAGGCACCTTTGGCGGTCCAATCTGGATTCCAAAGTTGTATGACGGAAAAGGTCGCTCGTTCTTTTTCGCTTCCTACGAGGGCCTTCGCCTCACACAGCCAACTCCGGCTTTGATTCAATATGTTCCCGACACCTACATGCGACGACAAGCGGTTTCCGCGATGCAGGGAATCCTGAATGCCTTTCCCGTACCGAACGGGACCGATTACGGTACTGAAGCCAACCCCAGTCTGGCAGAGTTTATCGCTCCATTTTCTCTCCCGAGTTCCATCGATTCTACGAGCGTCCGGATCGATCACATCCACAGTCAGAAACTCAGTGTGTTTTTTCGTTTCGGCGATACACCGAGCTCAACTTCTTCGCGCCCCTATTTCGCACGTTCCAAAACAAGCAGCAACGCTCAGACGTATACATTGGGTGTTACTAGTCAACTGTCCGGGCATGTCACTGACGAATTCCGTCTCGGCTACGCACGTTCTGACTCTTCTCAAATCGGGACCCTCGACAGCTTCGGAGGAGCTACGCCCCTAGATTTAACGGCGGCAATCGGTGGCAACTCCAATGTCAATACGCAGCCTGTTTTCGTGCTTTATATTCCGGGGATCGGCGAATCTCTGTTGACTCCATACTTTGGGCGAAATTTGAGCCGCCAGTGGAATCTGATTGATACCTTTGCTCTGTCCGCAGGCCGCCATAGTCTTAAATTGGGTGTCGACTACCGACATATCAAGGCGCCCATTATGCCTCCGGACGTATTGCCTTATGCGGAGTTTATGAGTGCGGCGACTATGCTAGCTGGTGCTCCGGAAATCACGGAGTTTAGCAACTACAAGCCCGCCACTCCACTGATCAACGAAACAGCCCTCTTTATACAAGATGAATGGCGCCTTCATCAGAGATTGAACCTGTCACTCGGTCTGCGCTGGGAAGTGAACCCGCCCCCAACTGCGCAACATGGAAATAATGCATACACGCTTCTGGGAAGTATCAGCGATCCGTCGACTCTACGCCTTGCACCTCAAGGGACTCCGCTATGGAAAACCGCATGGTATAACTTCGCCCCGCGATTTGGCATGGCGTGGATCGTCCGTGACCGGGCGAGCACAGAAACCGTCCTTCGCGGCGGCGCGGGTGTATTCTTCGATACCGCGAATGAAATCTCAACTCTGGGCTACAACGGAGTTGGATTCAGCGCATACCAGATCGCGGCGGGAGCGACGATTCCCTATACGTCTAGCGAACTCAATGTTCCGATTACCGCTACAGCGCCTTACACCGGCGCGACGGTCTATGCTTTTCCTGTTCATCTTCAGCTTCCCTATACCCTTGAGTGGAATGTCAGCCTACAACAGGCGCTGGGGAAGGAGCAGACTCTCACCGCCTCGTATATTGGCTCAAGCGGCCGCAGGCTTCTGAATTTTCAGGAATACTACTTGGCAGGGTTGAACTCCGATTTTGGCGTCGTTGAATATCCTGCCAGCGGCGTCACGTCGAACTATGAAGCGCTTCAACTTCAGTTCCAACGTTCGATCACCCATGGATTTCAAGCGCTTGCCTCTTACACGTTGTCCCACGCCATCGATTTTGGCTCGAACTCTGCATCCTTACCTCTGCAGCGTGGCAACTCCGACTTCGATGTTCGCAATAATTTCCAAGGTGGCGTTAGCTGGGATTTGCCTGGAAGCCATCTGAGCAACCGGTCCGCAAAGTCTCTCCTGAGAAATTGGGGAATAGACACAAGAGTTACAGCACGCAGTTCGTTCCCGGTAACGCTCGGAGGAAGTCTAACGCTTGATTCTGCGACAGGAACTGAATATGCAGGAACATTGAATCGCATCTCAGACCAGCCAACTTATCTGCGAGGTTCACAGTACCCTGGCGGGCGCAGGATCAACCCTGCCGCTTTTTGCCTGCCTTCTCAATGCACAGGCACAATCGCATCGCGAAATTTCGTCCGAGGTTTTTCTGCCACCCAGGTCAATCTGTCGATGAGGCGCGAATTCCACATCTACGATCCCGTGTCCCTCCAGTTCCGGGCGGAGACATTTAATCTGCTGAATCACCCCAACTTCGGCTATATCGACGCTACATACACGGACGCTACATTTGGGCAGGCGACCAAAATGCTCAGTTCAAGCCTCGGAACAGTGGCATCGCAGTATCAACAAGGCGGACCACGGTCGATGCAGTTCGCGCTCAGGATCACATTCTGAGCCGTACAACGCCTCATGCGTTGGCAGTCTGGCTGTTGCCCTAACCGGCAAAAAACACGGAGTCACCACAATGAAATTGCATTTGCCCTTGGCCGCGCTCGCGGTCATTCAGGCGGTCCCTGCGTGCGCTCAAGATCATCCTTTTACCGTCGCCGATGACATCGCGATGATTCGCTTCAACGATCAATTGACCACTCCAGGTTCTGCAGGTCGCGAAGTCAACGTCTCTCCTGACGGAATGCATTTTGCCGTCCTAACTTCGAAAGGGAATCTTGAAACCGACAAGATCGAATCCACGCTTTATGTTTTCGACAAGAGCGCCATCACGGCGTTTCTGGGCGGTGTGGCGGATCATACGCCCGAACCGCGGAAACTTGCAACGATTATCTCGTTTCCTCACCGAGAAGAACCTGAACCGTATGCGCCCGTCATTCAAGACTTGCGCTGGTCTCCGGATTCAAAGCACATTTATTTCAAAGGAGAATCCGCTATTGGCAACTATCAGCTTTTTGTCGCAGATGTTGGCGGTAGCGGAGTTCGTTCGCTCACACAAAAAGATGAAAGCGTTGACCGGTACGACGTCGCCAAGAACCTAATTGTTTATACAGCGTCACACAAGAGCGTAAGTACGCAAGTCGATTCAATCAACCCCGATGCGCAGGTGCTTACAGGTCACACCCTAGTCGATACACTTTTCCATGAACGAAGTTCCCCCACCGATCCGGAGACCTTCGGATTGACCGTCATGCGTCTGGTTCATGGCAGTTGGAAGACGACATCGTTGCCTCAGTACTCGGTGGCGCAAGTCCCTTACATGTCATTTCTATTTCCGTTCTCCCTGTCACCCAAAGGAGACAAGCTTATTGGAATGATGCCCGTCGATGTCATTCCTGATTCATGGGAGCGCTACGATCCTGCAACAGGCTTTGAGCATCTTCGGCTTCATGCGGGCGATTAGCCATTGCCGAATTGGAGCAGATAGATGGCTCGCGGATTCGGATGAAGTTCTTCCTCTTTCGTTATGGGGCACACCAGAGCTCGCGATCCGGGTGGAAGACTTGATCCGAGGCTGTCCTCTGTCCCGACATGGACAAAGAATGTTCCCGGCCGAAACCAGCCCGCCTCTTCCAGGGCTCGTATAGGGACGCTGGTTTGCCAATTGGTTACCTTGTCTCCCAGCATTCCGTCGAACCCGAAGACCTCTTCCGATGCGAACTCCAGAGGCAGATCCATCAGCCGGTCACGCTCAAATGGATAGGACTCAATGAGGTGAGTACGTCCACTGTTCAGCCGCAAATCATATTCCCTGATTCTGGCGAGGTTGTAGCCGAATAGGTTGTGCGCTCCCTCGTTTGTCAGCCAGGCCATGTCGGCGACTGCGTCGACCATGCTAAGCGTGGGATGTTCTTTGGTACGCGGGAGATTCGACAGTAGGTCTTTGATCCCTATCTCGCGCCGTTCCGAGGCTCGGCGCTCCCGCTCGCTCGAAGGCTCAATTCGGCGATAAAGATCGCGTATATGGTTTAAGGCATCGGCAATCTCACTGCGAGTGACAGGTCTATACACAACGATGTCCCCTTTTTCGAGAATCTCAGCACATGACCTGCGAAATCGCAGATGAACGGCGGACGGATCGAACAAGTCACAGGGAGGATCTTATCTCCTTGATGACAAACTCCTTCCTCTGAAAGCAATCCCGCGCAGGCGGGAGACAGCACGGTTGGCATTTTCGCTTGCACGGCGTAGCTAAGCTTCGCTTACCGCGTGGTGCAGTGAAGCACGATCAAAGTTTCATGGGGAAGGGAGCCATTCGCAGACGCCTGCGTTTCCATACCTTTGGTCTTACAAAAAAGTGTGTCTGTTAGAACTCGCTTCAGCAAGCGGAACGGGGATGCAGAAGGCGGCAGACGTAACAGATTCAATGGTTCTGCTAACTGATAACCGCTGAGAGCATATGATGTAGTTCATTACTCAATTTTCCGGAAATCCATGCTGACGAACCAGCGTGTCATCGTGTCGTTCCGGATCCATACGTCAAATGTGTGTTGTGGAAGTACAGCACGTTCGCGTACGCGATTTACTGCTGTGGGATATTTTGGCCTGAGTATCTGACTCAGCCTCTGTGACTGCGATCACGTTTCCATCGCTTGCCTGCACGCTCAATCATTCTGCACGTTGATCTCTTTGCCCCTGCGGACTCTCAGGCACCGCGAGAGAAAGGCAGGCTGCGCCCGGCGGCGGCCGGAATTCTGCTTCATCTGCCGTACCTGGCCACTTTCACACAAAAGCGATACTGCACGGCAGACGCCCTTCGGGTTTCGGCTCCCCCCTGAAGGTCTCCCCCGAAAAAGCATTCCGCCCGCCTTGGGAGCAGCCATCTCTCTCGCCCTCCGGGTGTGTGTCCTGAGAGATCACTCCGGGACCACAAAGGAGATCAAAAGCCATGCAGACTCAAGCTACAATTCAGAGCCGGCTCATCAACACCATTATGCACGGGGACTGCATCGAGGTCATGCGCCAGATGCAGGCCAACAGCGTCGACTTCATACTCAGCGATCCTCCGTATCTGGTGAACTATCGCGATCGCGACGGCCGCAGCATCCGCAATGACGTAAACAGCGACTGGCTCAAGCCCGCAATGAAGGAAGCCTACAGGGTGCTGAAGCAGGATCGGCTCGCCGTAATGTTCTATGGATGGAGCGCTGTCGACAGGTTCTTTGCAGCATGGCGCGATGCAGGATTCTATCCGGTGGGCCATATCGTCTTTCGCAAGGACTACGCGTCGCAGACCAGGCTGGTTCGCTCTCACCATGAGCAGGCTTACCTGCTGGCCAAGGGCAGGCCTCCGCTGCCGAAGCATCCAATCGCAGACGTGATCGATGTCGATTACAGCGGCAACAAGCTGCATCCTACACAGAAGCCTCTCTCGGCACTCGTTCCACTGATCCGCAGCTTTTCGTTGCCAGGAGACGTTTTACTCGATCCCTTCGCAGGCAGCGGAAGCTCTTGCGCGGCGGCAGCGCTCACGCATCGCAGATACATTGGAATCGAATTGGACGAGAAGTATCACATTGAAGCGGTTGCGAGGCTGGGCCGTGTTCATCAGAGGATCGCACGCAAGCGGTTCTCTGATCCGGCTGCACCAGTCACATCGATGGTTTATTGATAAGGCGGAAGGAGGCAATCCTCCGGCATTCCAACCTGCAAATCAGTTTGCCCGCGCCTCCGCTCCGCCTCAAGGCGAACGTTGATGTGAGCTCACACTCACACCGCCTTGCCCCGGCGCGTCTCCGCGTCCCGTCTCCTGGCCATGGTTGGAATGCCATGATCTGCGCCTACCCAGCTCTATGATTCTGACCCATTCACCTCTGCAGATGCGCTTACCAACTGTCATCAGGATATTGATGGCAAGCTAGAGAACACTCTAATTCCCGGAGCGGTCACATCGTCGCCTATGGCGACCGGAAAAATGTCTTGCAAGATGCGTTCTCCAAAGGAAACTGTGTGTGGGCTAATCGAGCATCGGGCATCCTGAAAGCCGGCCATGACAACCACAGATCCGCATCATTTCCACTGTCTTTCGCTGTGCGAGACTATGTGAAGGATCATCCGTCCTGGGATTTTGACGTACTTGGAGGAGATGTTGTGACCACACAGCGCGATTCCACTTCGCTTTACAAGAGCATCCGTGACCTGGTGCTGTCGGCTCGTTACAGCGCCGTCCGCGGCGTCAACTTGTTGCAGGTCTATACGAACTACGAGATTGGCCGCCGAATATTCGAACAGGAACAGAAGGGCGCCGACCGCGCTCAATATGGCAAGGAACTCCTCAATGAGTTGGCTGCCCGGTTGACGGGCGAATTCGGCGGCGGATTCTCCAGAACGAATCTTGCGTCTATGCGCCAGTTTTATATGACCTACCCTGATCGGACTCCTGGAATTATCCAGACAGCGTCTGGACAATTCCCGGTTCTGCCAATCTTCCAGACACCGTCTGGACAATTGCAGGATGCCAGCGGCCAATCGCAGCCGTCGTTTTCGCTGAGTTGGTCGCACTATGTATTCCTGATCGGCCTCAAAGAGCAGGAGCGGAATTTCTACGAGATCGAGGCCGCTCAGCAGGGGTGGACCTTGCGCGAACTCCGACGCCAGTTCGACGCCGGTCTCTATGAGCGGCTAGCTCTCAGTCGCGACAAGCAGGCGATCCGCGACCTGGCGCGAAAGGGGCAGCGTGTCACCAAGCCACAGGACCTGCTCAAAGACCCCTACATGCTGGAGTTTCTTGGGATCGAGGAGAAGGTCCGTTACTCCGAGTCAGATCTAGAATCGGCCATCGTCACTCACATTGAAAAGTTCCTACTCGAACTGGGAAAGGGGTTTCTCTTTGAGTCCCGGCAGAAGCGGTTCACCTTCGACGAAGAGCACTTCTTCGTCGATCTTGTGTTCTATAACCGGCTACTGCGCTGTTACGTACTCATCGATCTCAAGATTGGCAAGCTCACGCATCAGGACCTCGGTCAGATGCAGATGTATGTCAACTACTTTGACCGCTACGTTAAAACCGAGTCGGAGAACCTCACCGTCGGAATCGTTCTCTGCAAGAAGCAAAACTCCGCCCTGGTCGAGATCACTCTCCCAAAGGATGCCAACATCCACGCCCGCGAATACCAGCTCTATCTGCCCAGCAAAGAGGAACTGCAACAGAAGCTTGTGGAATGGATAAGCGGTCAGGATATACGGAATGGGTGAAACAACGGGCTCGAGGGAGCAACGTCCTCAAACGCTGTAGACCTTTCCGTAACGCGAAATCCTCTCGTTGTTGTTGAGAGGATTCCTGTCCAACGCATTTCTGTTCTCAGCGATTCGTTGATATTTCGACTTAGACTACGGCTTATACCTCTGTACCATCTTCAGAGTTCACAGATTTCATATGTCGGCGCTCATATAGGGATGAACCCCCAGATCCGACCTCCGCTGGTCCTGCTCGCACAACAAAATAGTTTCACCGAACATCGTTTGCCGGAAGAACAAACGATGTATCGCCCAACACGGAATTTGTCGTTTCCCAAGCCGCGCTTGCTGCTTTAGCCCTATATGTGACTCTGGTCACTGCCGCTCGATGGTCGCACCAACCATGATCGGCTTGGGTAGATTCAATCCAACAAATCTTCGTGATCAAGGAGGTTGCAGTATGGGTGCAGCACATAGCATCGAGCTCTTGAACCAGGCGGTTGCGGACGAGTTGGCGACAGTGCATCAGTATATGTATTTCCATTTTCACCTGGACGACGCGGGATTCGGTCCGCTCGCCGGCCTCTTCAAGCGGACGGCCATTGTTGAGATGGGCCACATCGAGAAGCTCGCCGAGCGCATTCTGTTTCTAAAAGGCGATGTGGAAATGACACCGGCATTCTCCGTCGAGAAAATCACGGACCCGGTCAAGGTTCTCGCGAAAGCGGCCGGAATGGAAGCGGAAAGCGCCAAGAGCTACAACAAGTGGGCATGCGAGTGCGCCGAGAATCTGGATGCAGCGTCGAAGCAGCTTTTCGAGGAGCTCGTAAAGGACGAGGAAGGCCACTTTGATGCGTTCGACAAGCAGCAAGCGCACATCCATCAATTCGGTCCCGCGTACCTGGCTCTGCAATCGTTCGGCAGAGAGACATCGGCGGCAACTGTCGATTAGAGCCTACGGTTCACGTGTAGGTGGGCTCGGCGTCAAGCCGAGCCCATCTACGTGTTTGTCCTGAAAATCACGAAGCCAATTTTCCAGATTATCTGGACTTGGCCGGTTTGCACGCAGTAATCCACTTCGCGGATGGCCGCATGAGAAATCTATCGCTGTCGAAGGTCTATCAACTGCTTGAGCCGGGACCGGTGGTTCTGCTGACCACCGCCTACAAAGGCCGCGCCAATATTATGGCGATGTCCTGGCACATGATGGTCGAGTTCACGCCGCCGCTGGTTGCCTGCATCGTCAGCAATGCTGACTATAGCTTCGCTGCGTTGCGTTCAACCAAGGAATGTATCATTGCCATTCCATCGCGCGAGTTGGCGCACAAGGTTGTCGGCATCGGTAACTGTTCCGGCCGAGATGTGAATAAGTTCGAGAAGTTCGGTTTGACGGCCGCGCCCGCCAAGTAGGTTGCCGCGCCACTCATTGCCGAATGCTTCGCCAACCTCGAATGCAAGGTCGTCAATACCCGGCTGGTGGGCGAATATAACCTCTTCGTTCTCGAAGTGGTCAAAGCCTGGATCGATCAGAGACAGAAGGATCCGAAGACAATTCATCATCGCGGCTGCGGCGAGTTCATCGTCGATGGCCGGAAGATCCGGCTGGCATCGAAAATGCCGTGAGAGATGATTCGTATCGTGCCCGCTGAGGTTCGTGTTTTGCTGAAACTGAAAGCGCCTAGGCGGCGAGCCGCCGCCTTTCATCCATGAAGTCTGGTCGCCACGGTCCACGAATCACGCCAAGTGGCTCCGCTCCCTAGCAAGAGCGCGACTTCAGAAGAACAAGCATGGTGGCTGCAGCTCGGCGAGCGTGAACTGCCATCTCAGAATCCGAGAACTTGCGCAGGCCGTGCAAGACCTCCTCGAAGATTCCGGCGCGAAGCAGTGCGGTAAATGTTATGGCCGCATCTTTCTTGTTCCGAATTTTCCAGCCTTCGACCTGGCTCCACCGATCAAGGTAGCGCATGAAGAGATCGTGCGCACGCTCGACAACCTGTTCCCGGTAGCGCCGCCCTAGTTCTGGAAAGTTGTGCGCGTCCTGGGTGACAACGCGATAAAGAGCCAATTGCTCGTCGGAGAGGATATGTTCGAGATATTCGATTCCTGCGGCAGCAAGCGCGACGCGAGGCGGCTTTTGAAACCACGGCCGTTCGGTCTCGTCAGTTTGCTTTTTCCACTCTCCGCTCACCTCATCGAAGGCTTCCGGATTACAGGCTGCCTGCATCACCGCGCTGAACAGATCGTCCTTGTTCTCAAAATGACGATAGAGCGTCTTGATCCCGACTCCTGCCGCCTTGGCAATGCTATCCATTGAGGTCTTCGCATACCCTCCCTCAAGAAAAGCCTGCCGTGCCGCGTTTACGATCGCGAGCCTCTTTCGGCTCATCAAAGATGCTTTGGGATCGTCGTCTGACCAGGTTCGCAATTTCTTTTCTCTCCTCGTGAGCTCTGCGGTTTCAATATTATACGACAATCTGCATTGTCGTATTAAGGTTCATCGTATTGACGTCATATACGACAACGATTATTGTCGTTAGTGGCGAAGCGAATCTTCCAGGCAGAGCCGGACAGAGCACTTCGCTAAGTGCTAATAGGAGCAAGGACGATGAAGAGGTTCGAAGAGAAAGTTGTTATCGTGACGGGCGCAGGTTCAGGAATTGGCGCGGCGACGGCCAAACAGTTCCTGGGTGAAGGTGCGGCGGTTGTTCTCAATGGCCGGCGAAAAGACAAGCTTGAAGAGACGGCTCACGGTTTCTCCGAGGACACTGTTCTGATCGACAGTGGCGATATCTCGGACAAGGAATATGTGCTCGGGATGGTGCAACGCACGGTCGATCGATTCAAGCGAATCGATGTTCTGGTGAACAATGCCGCGGTCTCGGCGCTCGGTCCCTTTGGCACGGCCCCAGAAGAGGATTGGCATAAGGTCATGAGAACGAACGTAGACGGCGTGTTCTATGCCATCCGCGCCGCCCTTCCGCATTTGCTCAAATCCAAAGGTTCGATTGTGAACGTGTCGTCTGTCTCCGGGCTTGGCGGAGACTGGTATCAGAGCTTCTACAACGCCTCCAAGGGAGCCGTCTCGAATCTCACGCGGTCCCTCGCCCTTGAACTGGCTCCGCACGGCGTGCGCGTCAATGCGGTGAATCCGAGCCTCACCTTGACCGAAATGACGGTCGCATTCCAGCAGCATCAGCCGCTGATGGAGAAGGTTCTTGACCGTATGCCACTGGGTCGCGCCGCGAAGCCGGAAGAGATCGCGAGTGTCATTGCCTTTCTGGCCAGCAAAGATGCCTCGTTTGTCAACGGGGTGAACCTGCCAGTCGACGGCGGTGTGACGGCCTCCAATGGACAACTGAACCCGACTGCTTTCCTCAAGGATTTCGGCTTGAGCTAAACCCGGTTCGTCGAGAAATATCTGGAAGTCACGAAGAGAATCCGAGGTAGTGAAATGAAAAACAAGGTAGTAGAGAAGTACCTGAGCAACTTCTCCCTGATCAATACGCAAGGAATGGAAGATTTTGCACGAGAACAGTCGAAGCTACTCTCGCCCGGCCTCGTCGCCATGACCACCGACTATCGTGGCACGCATACAGAGCACGGCATCGACGGATTCTTCCATGGCCTGGATGAGTGGTCGAAGTATTTCCGATCGAATCATCAATCGCGCAAAGAATTCCTCGAAGACACTCCGGCGCGTGTTTCAGTTCGCGTGTTGAACAGGCTTGGGCTTGTCATACCAGTCAATGGAAAGAGCGTGAGCGAAGAGAATGAGCATGACTGGGCTGAAGAATTCGAGGTGGGGCCAGACGGTCTCATTGCAAAAATACATGTGACCGTTCGCTTGAAGGAGCCAAAGCCTCGGTGACGGCTTTGCCATGGTTCAGCGAAGAGGAGGCGGACTGCCTTGAGGACGAAACATCGTGTCAGCCCGCCGCTTCCAGCGCTGAACACAAGCGGCAAGATTCAAGACGGTCGCTGTCATTTCGGATCGAGTTCAGAGATGGCAGCGCTATAAGGCATCGGCGCCCAACGATACGCGGAACCTGTCCGCTGAACGTGGCCGAGCCCGGGATAGGAGATGTGATCCGAAGTCACCAGCTGCCTGCTGCCGTCCGCAAATTGGAGCTCCTTGATGCGCGATTGTGCGGCTTGCACAGGATCTACATCGTAGGAAACGGTGATTTCCGGATGACTTCGGAACACTAGCAATGACTGTCGGCAGTGCAGATTTTCCCTCGTGCGGGAGGTGTATTGAGGGCGCCATTCAGGCCTATTTGGAGATCAGGAAGCATCTCTCGTCGTATTCATACCCAGACAAGAGGTTGGAGCTACTGATTCCCGGAAAGCTCGCGTGAGATGTCACGTAGGGCGTGACATTGCGGAGAGAAATTTCAAATGGCGGAGCACATGCGGATTTTCGGCTTTCGGAACGGCGAGAGATTTCTTTCAAGTGTCGAAGCGTTATCTGGCTACAAATGCCGCATCAAGAGCGACGTCTTTTCCAAGACGTTGAGCAGAGATTGTCTGTGGAGTCAGAAGATCTGGTTTGAGCGGTGTGTTCCTTGGACCGAGATCGAAATACTTTATAGAGTACTCAATTGTGATCTTCGAATGGGGTAGCCGGAAGTACTGAATATTTCCATAGCTCCCTAAAGCACCGCCAGTATCTTCACCGACTAACCGTGCATTCAACTCGTGCCGCAAACGTACTGCTGCCATCAGGCCAGAGGAAATGGTTTCCGGTCCAATCAGGATATAGACAGCCTCACTTTGATGGCGGTGAGATTTTAGAGTGTGGAGAAGTGGGCCGATTACCTCCGAGTTGCCGCCAATGTTTGTGCGAAGGTCAACGATGACCCGCTGGATTGGGTATTGCTGAAAAGCATCCCCAACTTCGCGGGCAAATACTACCATCGGTTTCTTCGGATCTTCCATGCAGCGGTCATATTGAATATAGAAAGCTTTTGAATTTTCAAGGTACTCGAACCAGTACCAGGAATCCGGATGTCTCTCTGCAAGTGGAGCCGGCTGCTTTCGAAACTGGGAGATATTCAATAGAGGTGTTTTTGCCGATCTGAACGGGATTGCGATAGTTCGGTGTGCGCCGTCTGTCCCGTTGATGGTGAGTTCCACCTCGTTATCAGCGTTGACCAGGTGTAGAAGACGTAGATATGCCTCACACTGCAGCGCTTTCGCGGCACGGACGCGAAACCAAGGCTCGACTTCGTACGAGACGTATGGCCGCAGTTTTTCCAGTATTTCGTCGAGCGGTTGACCGTTGATTCTCACTACCTGAGCCTCAAGAGTGTCTTTAAACACCGGCGTAGATCGCTCGATAATGAGGCCATCGTTCAAGAAGCGAAAGGAAACCGGCAGTCGCGGTTGAAACGACTGAGTTCCTGAATAGGCAGAATTATGGGCGACATGTGCACTCGCCATCAGGCGTTCCAGTCGCAGCGTGATCTCATCATCCGTAAGGGTGGCAATATCAGCACTGATCGTTTCTATTTCATGAGAGAACGCTTTGAGGGGATAAAGGCGATGGAAATCGATCGGGGGATATTTAGCCGTTCCCTCGACTTCCTTGATTCCTCTGCCTGAGTACTCTAGAGTGGCGAACAGCGCATGCAGATCCTCCCTCCACGCTTCAATTCGATCATTTGTCTGTGGTGAAAGTGTCTGCTCTGGTTGTGCCGCAAACGAAGAGTAGGCAAGCAACAAAAGAGCTACGGAGATTGTGAAACTACGCCTGTTCACAGTTCCTCCCCGGCTACGCATTGGCACACCACACAATTTCCAGTATGCACCGCTGCTACGATCTCTATCTTGCCCGATTGCCGCGCTCTCAAGCCAGTAACCAAGCTATTCCTCGCAGCGGCGTCATTTGGAAAAGCATTGTGGAAGAAATAGCTAGGGCGTATCGACTTCCAAAGATTTTTGTGCGTATTAGTTCCCGAGCGCCTGCTCAATTGCCGCCGCCACCTGCGGAGAATCGGGCGTAACGGCAGGTTCGAAGCGCGCCACGGGCTTGCCCTTGCGGTCGAACAGGAACTTGGTAAAGTTCCACTTGATGTCTCCACCGATCTTCGGATTGATTGAACTGTCCGTCAGGAAAGCGTACAGAGGAACCTTGTCTGGGCCAAGCACGGAGACCTTGGACATCATCGGAAACGAGACGTTGTACTTCCTGGTGCAGAACGTCTTGATCTCTTCGTTCGTACCTGGCTCCTGGCTGCCGAAGTTGTTGGCAGGAATACCGACGATCACAAGGCCACGGTCTTTGTATTTCTCATACAGTGATTCAAGACCCGCATATTGCGGAGTGTAGCCGCATCTGCTGGCGACATTGACCAACAGGAGCACCTTGCCGTGGTAACTGCGAAGCGATACAGGCTGACCGTCAATCGATTGCAGCGTGAAGTTGTAGATGCTCTTTGCAGTGGCTCCCATCGAGATCACTGCGGCGGCCAGGATGACTAAGCACGAAAGCTTGCGCATGAAGATCCTCCTCGAACTGCTAAGAAATGATTCAGGGCGTCTTATCGGCATCCTGAAGGGGAAGCCGCGTGGCATGGAGTATAGGCAAATGGATGAGAGGGGGCCTGTTGTTTCCCGGTGATCTCTGCCGCCAGCATCGACGCCGCCGCGACAGTGACCTTCCGAAACGAGGCTTCGAGATTCTCCGGGGCGACTGAGGCGGAGGCAAAGGCCTGCAGCCAATGCTCGGTTGCGGCTGCTGCGATTGCAACTCCATGATGGATGCGGACTGCGTGGTAGAAGGCGGAGAACTCGGCCTCGGCTGCGACGGCCAAATTATGGTGCGCGCCAGTACAGACCTTCGCTTTCAAGGAACGGAGCAACCAGGACGCAATGCGTGATTTCATATATCGTTCCTTCGCAGATGTAGCGTGTCGTCTTCGGTTGGTATCAAACAGTCGGAGCGTGGCTGGAGCTATTTCACGACGCCGGCGAGCCTTTAATGCTTGCACGGAATTTTCTTCGACTTCAACAGCGAAATTGCGAAAGGACGCGACAGACGCCAGCCACTCAATCGCGTAGCGCCGCAACCAAGCTGCAGAAATGCCGTTGACAATGCCTTCACAATTGACAATACTAAACGTACAGTTTAGATGATGTCAACAGCCGCTTTTGCACCGTGAAGTGCGATCTGGGTTTGAGTGGCGTGAAACCATAGAGAGGGAAAGTTCAAGCAGGACGTAGGCCGAAGCCGAATGACGCCACATGCACAGATGAAAGCACTCCTTCCAGAGCCCAAACACCGGGGCAGACAGCGCAGCGTTGAAGCGGAGTCCGCGGTGCTGACCGCGACCAGCGAACTGTTGGAAAAAAACTGCCTCTGCAAGGTGACCACCGAAGCCATCTCGCTGCTGTCTGGAGTGAGCAAAGCCACTATCTATAAATGGTGGCCGAATAAGACCCTTGTCGCCCTCGACGCTTTCTTGATGCGCATGTCGCACGATGTTCCGACCCCGGATACCGGTTCGGCACAAAAGGATTTCACCGAACAAGTGAAGTCCCTGATCGTTTTCTATACCAGTCCGGCCGGCAGGGCATTTTGCCAGTTCATTGCCGAAGGCCAGAGCGATCCCGAATTCTTGGCGTCCTTCCGCGAACGCTTTCTCAAATCCCGTCGGGATGATGTACGTGTCATCTGGCAGCGCGGCGTCGCGCGGGGAGAAATTCGCGCAGATGCGGATAGCGAGGTGGTCCTCGACCTTATCTATGGGCCGATCATCTACCGCCTGCTGGTCGGGCACGCCCCGCTGAACGCCAGGGAGGCAAAGATTCTTGTTTCGGCGGTGTTCACCGGAATAGGGAATCGTTTCGACCAGGCCGCCCGTGAATCTCACCGATAGAAAACGGCTCACAAATACAGTGATTGTTAGCCGTTCGAAGATTCAGTTCAGAATCATTACTACCCATCAAGGATGCTCCGAGGCACCTCGTGAATCCGCAGTCACCGCCAAAGTTCTGTTTAGGCGGCGAATGTCCTCCTGAGTCGCGTAATCAGACAGTTGGAGGCTACCTTCCTCTTTCAAGCGGCTAAGTGCGGGCACAAGCTTAAGACGGCCGACCATCCTGTCAGCCGGGCGTACTCGACCGAGTTCTGCCGCATCCTGCGCGGCGATCAGGGTGAATAGGCAGTCTGCGCGCCGGTAGTACTCAAGATAGTCGTCTGTTCCGAGGGATTTCAGTCTGTGCTCAAAGGACCATGCGACCCACGTGTAGAACGAAAAGTAGCGCGCACGCTCCGTGACGTTGGTGATGCCAGCCAACAGTTGCGAGTAGGTCATCTCGCATGGAGCTTGGCTGCCAAGCTGGTCTTGGCCTTTGATCGAACGCGGCGGAGACAGCCAGTTGGTCTTGATTGGCATGGATGAGATCTGTGAAATCAGTGATGACCAACATGATAATTGGCCCGTCCAGTGGCGAGGCTTCTGCTGTCTCGGCCAGTAAAATACTCGCAAATGCAAAACTCCGTCGATGCTAATGGTTTTGGCGCTCACGAGTTGGACCTGATCGAGGCATTCATCCGGGCGGGCGCGACGCGGCTCTTCAGCCAGTTCGAGAAATCAAGTGGCTATCTTTCGCTGGGCGATTCTCAGATCGCGGAGGCCGCCATTGTCATCCATGTGGCATCGTCTGCCTTGAAAGGCGGTCATACCGTATGGCCGGAATCCCCCTTCCGCGATAGACCCGACGAAGGGACCAAGCATCTCGACCTGCTGATCGACTTGAATCCCGACGAGTACGAAACGCCCGTCCTGGTGACGGTCGAAGGGAAGGCCGTTTCCGAAGGGTTCGTCACCAAGAAGATCCGGGAAATCGTCCGGGATTACGGCAGAGTGTGCGAATGGAACCGTCTGAACAGAGGTGACGTTCCTATTTTCTTCGTGCTCAATGACCCGCGCCGTGTCTACGGCGGCTTGGTGGTGTTGTGCACTGAAAATCTAGGGCCGGATCGTGAACTGGCACGCGGAATTTCCGAAGAAGTAACGCGGGGGCTTGAGTCAATCAAGTCGCCCATTGAGAAGCTGAAATATGTGTGCGAAGTCTGGATGGTGCGTTCGTTCGATTGGATGAATGAATCGCCGGA
>Ga0207834_1000067_pt1 | contig 32424 bp, 27 predicted proteins | sample LuqExpMetagenom5_FD_187763 | JGI IMG/M metagenome (GOLD analysis project Ga0207834, IMG submission 187763) | Tropical forest soil microbial communities from Luquillo Experimental Forest, Puerto Rico - Sample 5 (SPAdes) | ecosystem: Environmental > Terrestrial > Soil > Tropical forest ...
ACCGCCGCTCAAGTACACTGAGCACAATCAGAGCCCGCAAGGTCTCTCCGCTGGGGATGGCCGGGAACCGCCGCTCAAGTACACTCGTCTTCGCTCTGCCCCATGTAGATGTCGTGCTGGGGATGGCCGGGAACCGCCGCTCAAGTACACTGAGCACAATCAGAGCCCGCAAGGTCTCTCCGCTGGGGATGGCCGGGAACCGCCGCTCAAGTACACTTCACTGCGACGAGCAATAGCACTCTGACCAGCTGGGGATGGCCGGGAACCGCCGCTCAAGTACACTACCGGCACCTGCCGGTTCCTCGTACTCTTAGCTGGGGATGGCCGGGAACCGCCGCTCAAGTACACTCATGACGTGCCGGAGCATCTGGCAGATCACGCTGGGGATGGCCGGGAACCGCCGCTCAAGTACACTGAGTGCCAGCAACTCAGTATGCGCGAGTCCGCTGGGGATGGCCGGGAACCGCCGCTCAAGTACACTGCGGCAGATGCGGCATCTTGGATGGTGCAGGCTGGGGATGGCCGGGAACCGCCGCTCAAGTACACTTGCTGTTCCGCGCCACCCAGCAGCGGACGGGCTGGGGATGGCCGGGAACCGCCGCTCAAGTACACTTGGCAAAGTGGAGACATCGCCTCATCATTCGCTGGGGATGGCCGGGAACCGCCGCTCAAGTACACTTACGCAGTACGAATACTCCCCGAGCTTTCGGCTGGGGATGGCCGGGAACCGCCGCTCAAGTACACTGTGGAGACTGATTGGTGAGAAGTGCTTTTTGCTGGGGATGGCCGGGAACCGCCGCTCAAGTACACTAAGCTGACCGCGATGGATGGCTGGAAGATGGCTGGGGATGGCCGGGAACCGCCGCTCAAGTACACTTGCCCGACTTTTTGGTTCCCGCGTCTTCGGGCTGGGGATGGCCGGGAACCGCCGCTCAAGTACACTTCTGCAGCAGCTGGCCGCCGACCAGAACGAGCTGGGGATGGCCGGGAACCGCCGCTCAAGTACACTGGGAACTCCGTAGGGGCATCTAGAGGTAATGCTGGGGATGGCCGGGAACCGCCGCTCAAGTACACTTGGAAGAAAAACGCAGCCTGCATCCTCTCCGCTGGGGATGGCCGGGAACCGCCGCTCAAGTACACTACACCACGTATAACCTGATGAGAAAAAGCAGGTTATACGTGGTATTTTTCTTCAGAAAAGGAGGATTTGCTCTGGAATATCTTCTGGCACGCGCGTTTTTTTACCATAGAAAACCTCCATCTTGCCGAATTGATGGTCCGTCACCGCGATCAACCGAACCTGTCCCAGAGGCGGTATGACAGATCGAATAGTATTTTTGTGCGCCTCCGCCGCTTCTTCGCTTGGAATATAACGCGCATAAACGGAGAACTGGAGCATCATGAATCCGTCTTTGAGCAAGGCCTTGCGAAAGCGCGTGTAATCGCGCCTGTTCTCCGGTGTCTCTACCGGCAGGTCGAACATGGCAAGCAGCCACACGGACCGGTATGCGGAAAGCAGCATTCCTTTCATAAGATTCAGGCCGCCCAGTTCTATCAGCCAAAAGCTTCCTTCATGGTTTCCGGCCTCACGCTCTGCACGCTTCGTTTGGTCGCAGTCATGGCTGTGCACGGTACGAGTGGCAGGGGAATTTCAATATCCCGCGTTTCTCCCGTGATGCACTGCGCAAGGGAATTGGCTGTGCGCAGCAACAGGTCGAAGAGCGAGCGCTGCTCCCGGCCGGAGATATAGCGCATCGTCGTCGCTTCGATCAGCCAGTTTTTCGTAGCGGAGTCGAAATCGGCAGCCGGGTCATGGCTGACGATCCATTGGGCCACACGGCGGTCGATCAGAGGGCGGAACGGTTCCATGACATCCGCAGCCAGGCAGAAGGGATCATAGCGGTTCTTGTGCCGCAAGCCGATGGAAGGATGAAGTCCGGCAGCGCAGAGTGCGCGGGCGACGGCCGCCCGAAGCACTGTATACCCATAATCGAGATGCCGGTTCTGGTCCGGTCCTTCAGCGCCGCGTCGAAACTTTGAATCGGCAAAGACCAGCCCCCAATACTTTCGCGCAGCTTGTGCTTCCAGATTTCCGGCGTCATCCGAACGGACACGGGTAGACATGGGAATCAGACCGGCATCGCTTTCATGAAGCTCTTTCAGCAACTCTCCCTGCGCGCGGATCTTGGCCTGAACGATCTGCTGCCAAAGCCGTTTGCGGGTTGGCAGGGAAAGTTGCATCTGCCTGGCGAAGCGTTCTGTTTGCAGGAAATGCGCTTGGACAGGCAACTGCATGGAAACTGGCAGGTATTTGCCGTCGATGGTAACCACAGCGCCGCCAACCTCTGCAATACGCGAAAGGACCGCCTGCGACAGCGTGATTTGCGGGTGAGCCAATAACAATACCGCAATCTCACTGATCGGCGTCGAAAAAGGCAGCGATAGTTGCCCTGTTTCTTTGCGTTCAATGACAAGCTGTGCATCGCGGACGCTCAGCCGTGCGGGATTGGCGATTTCAATGATGCGGTCAATCATTGGCTGTATGCACCTTTCCCAGCGTATCGACAACTACTTTGCGGCAATCGAGCTTGCGCAGGGCATCGGCCCGCGGCGACCACCAGTCACCGGCGCTTTTGATGTCCTTGATCATGCGCGCGTCGGTAATTTTAACCAGCGACAATTGACCGTTGCCTGCAATGGTCCTTACACGATAAATTTCCGGTTTGCACACATCTCCAGCGTGATTGCAAGCGCGATGCAGTTCGATGGTGTCGCCGCCCATGAGAGAGAACTTGAACTGCCAGGCAGGACCGTCGGGGTGTCTCTTGTCGATAACGGATTGCTTCTTTCGTTTACGCTCCATGGCTTCGTAGAGCGAGACCGGAATGCCTTCCCACTCGACTTCCCGCTCCTCCTGCACCAGAGCGAAGATGGCCGTGTGGTGGCTGTTGGAGACGGCGACAAAGCGCTCTCTGTCCCCGGCGGCAATCGGAGTCACCTCCAGAACCTTCTGCATCCGCACCCGCTTGATGGGCGTGGGATGAGTTCTGTTGGCCGGCAATACCGGCCAGTCATGGCTTGATGCGCACTTCGAGAGATCGCCGCTCAGTTGAACTGCTTTGGCTCGAACCGCGTCACGCACGGCAGGATCGACAATATTCTCAATGTCCTTGTCGGAAAGGCCGCCGACCGGTTTGCGGATATGCACGACCGATTTTCCGTTCACTTTACGAGAGGGGCTGTAATTTGTCTCATCGTGCAGGGCACCGCTCATCTTGTGCTCGGGCCGGTGCGAGACGATCAGGTTCGCAATATGTGGACGGATCGAATCGACAAAATTGCGCCAGGGAGACGGAGTGCGGCGAAAGGCGCGCGCATCCTGTGGATAGTTTGCATCGAGTGAGGCAGAGCGGCTCATCGACTGAATGACCGCCTGCTTTGTGAGAGCAATCGTAATGGCGTCGACAGCGTGATGGCGATGATCCGTGCGTGGCTTGCCCTTGCTCTGGCCGTTCGAAGAGGGAGCCGCTTCCCGCAGAATCTGCTCCAGGCCCCAGTCGCGGCGCAGAGTCGCAGTAACTGCGCCGCTGGAGGCAAAGACTACCTGCCGGGAACCCGATTCCGTCTGCACGTCGCGGCCTCCATAAAGCGATTCGAACAAGCGGCAGGCGAGCACGCTGGCAAAGCGCGTGTCGTTCATCTGGCGCGCGGTGAACTCTTCGAGTTCTTCCTCGCTGCGCAGCATGAAGCGCTTCAGCTTGCCGGGGTTTCCCGGCTTCCATGACTTGATGCGCAGTTGCATCTCTCCCCAGCGTTCCTCATCCTTGCTGTAAGCCTCAAAAGGAGTTTGATTGCGCTTGATATTGCGATTTTCCTCGTGCCAGCAGAGCGTCTTGTTCTGGAAGGAGTCGTCCGGATAGCGTGACAGCGGGATGATATGCTCCACGTCGAATTGTCCTTCCTGGAACAGATCGCGGAGCGTGAAATGCCTGCCTGTATAAGGGCACTCGCCGCCACATTCTTCATGTAAAAGTGCCTTTTCGATGTCGGCGCGCGAGGGATTCTGAATACCGCACTCACGCAACAGATCGGCCTTTGCTTTTTCACGCTCTTTCTGGCGCGTCCTGTTCTGTTTGGCCGCGGACTCCCGCTCTTTACGGGGCTTCTTCAGCTCACGCGCCAGTTCCACACGAATTTCATAGGGCTTGCCGTGTTCGCGCACTATGGCGTTGACCACTTTGCGCAACTCGGTCAGCGCGCGTTCGACGGCAGGATTCCGCACCGCTCCCAGGCGCAACTGCTGCAGCCGTTTTTCCATCGCAGCTGCGCCCTTGATCTTGCGATGAACATGCAGCGGCGGCAGTTCGTCGAGAACCTCGCCGCCACTGAAGCGATTCCCATAAACTTCCGTTTCCGCTTCCTTGAAGGACTTTCCTGCAAGCATCAGCGGCATTAGCCGGCCGATGGCCTTGCGCGACAGAGCGCAATGGCCGTCTTCCGCTTTGGCATCCACCCATCGATACACCGCGATCTCTTCCAGACCCCAGTGCTCCATGCCACGCCGCAGAAGCGCCTCGTCAGATTCGCTCGTGCGCCACTCCTCGACGATCTGCTTTTGTTCTTCTGGAGCCAATGTTTCCCAGCGTTCTCCGAAGGCCGCGATCATGGCTTTATTGGTGCGGTTTCCGCGCAGCCGCTTCTCGTCTCCGCGCTCCAAGTTGAACTCGTACCTGCCTTTCAAGCCGAATTGTTTGGCAAGTTGCTTGCGCAGGTTTGCAAAGGTCTGGTCGCCTTCACGATCCAACAGGCAGATGACGAGTTCGCGTTGTTCTTCCGTCAGCGAATGCTCAACAGGGTCGCCTGGGTAGATGACGCAGAGGTCATTCACCTTTTGCAAAATGCGGAAGCGCTGCGCTTCCAGCGTCGCCCAGGAAGCGCGCCGGTGATTCCCGCCTTCCAACTCGCACTTTCCCACCAGGTGCGACTGCGCGGCGATGGGCCGCTGAAAGAACAGGAGGCGCGCCACTGTGCGCCGTAGTTCCTCGGTGAGCGTGGCTGGATAATGCGCCGCCTGCGCCGCCCAGATCAGGGCAAATTCCTCTTCGTACATTGCCCGTGCGGTCCAGCGCCGCCGCACATTCTGGTCGATCTGATGCGGGTCGAGTCCGGCAAAGTATTCGCCGAGCGTGCGCGCGCCGGAGGCGCTCATCCTCTCTCGCAGGCTGGCGATGCCGGCTTTTACCGCGCCTGCTTCCTTCTCCTGGTCGGCTGTTTTCTTGCCTTCCTTGCGGTTGGATTTGAAGCCGCGCCGCTGGCTTAGGTGATAGAGCACACGGCCAATTTCGGGCGGATCGAGTTTCCGGTCCAGCGCGGCCTTGCGCAGGCAGTAGAGTGGAAGTTGAGCAAAATCTTCCGCGCCAGAGTCCGTCCGCCACTTTTCCCAAAGCTCTCGATCGAGCCGGGTCAAAACCGCATGACGCTCCTGGGAAGAACTCAGCTTTTTCTCTGAACCGCTGGAAGGCAGCAGTCCTTTTTCCTGCAAAAGCAGAAAGAGCTTTGACTGACGATAGGCCCTGCGGCGAAGCTGGCGGCGGTGCAGCCGCGCCGTCCGGCGTTCCACGGCTTTGGACTGATCCTTGCCTTGCTCAATGTCCAGCGCCGTTCCATCTACTCCAGGTTCAAAAATGCGCACGCCGCAGGAGGGCACATTTCGGGTATGGTCTTTGCCGCCAGACAGCAGTCCAACCGGGTTTCCGGCTCCGTCAAGTTCAACCAGAGCCCAGCCGAGCGAAGCAGAGCCAAGATCAATGCCGAGCACATAGGGCCGACTGGAATCATCTCTTTCGGACATGCAATCTACCTTGACTTTCCTGTTGCAATGGGTTAAAAAACTACCAGTGTACTTGAGCGGCGATTGCCCGGCTATTCCTAGTAAGCTTTCGTCGTAAGGCTCCGCTCAACGAGCGACCTTTGAACGCCCCGGAGACGGGGCGTTCTTGTTTGTGGCAACACAACAGAATCGCCCTGCCCACGGGCGGCAAGCTTCATGCGGCGCCTCCGTTTTTACGAAGACGAACAAGAAAACAAAAGGCTTTCCTTCCGTAATCAATGGCATGAATAATACGCTTAGAACGCCAGTGAGTAAACTGTGTAACGAAAAGCCAACGGTAACCTTTTGGGGCTGGGAATGGTTCTTGAGCCATGATTCCCTCCAGTGGGCATTTTTTGCCCACAGCAGTTGGTGCCCGCCTTTGAGGATGAGGCTTGCGAAGGGAACTCAGGCTGAGTATGCTTTGAGCTAGTCCTCCGTGTTCACAAGCACGGTGGCTGGCAGACATTCTGCCACCCGGCGATTATGGCCACGAACCATAATCGCCGTTCATTTGACTGATAAAAAATATACTACAAAAAAAGACATATTTTGAAATAATTAGACTGATAAAATATAAGGCACAGCTTGGTCGATAAAAAGTCTGTTTTTGGCTGGGGACGGCTGGGAATCGCCGCTCAAGTACACTGTTCTTCAACGAGCAAGTGTCATGAATACCTGTTCATGACACTTGCCTTGTTTTTTCACGATTTTTCCTAAATCGAGAAGCGGACGGATATGCACATCTCCACGCTGCGCCGTTCCATTGAGGCGATGGGCGGAAAACTGTCCCTGATCGCCGAATTTCCTGACCGCGCGCCGGTCATGCTGGCTGGTATTGCGGCAATTGGATCAGAGCTTTCAGGCAATCTGGCACGCCACGCGCTAAAGAAGTAAGCCAGAAGAAGTGCGATGGGCCACAGTCGGCACACGAAAGTGCAGTTGCCATGCTCCCAAGCAGGTCAGCAGATCGAAATGGCACGAAGTGAGCAACCCCACATCTCCCCCACAATAAGGATTCCTGATCATTCCTTTCAATGCCTTACGGTTCTCGTGGTAGCCAGCCGTTTCTCGTAAGTCCTTGAAAATACGTTGTCAATTGTTCTGTTAACCGAAGGGTTGTAGGTTCGAGTCCTACCTGAGGAGCCAATAAATCAATAACTTACAGACTCCTTCAAAACCAATTGGGAACCGTTGGGAACCGCTACAGATTTCCCTTCGAGTACCCGTCCCTTCAAAACAGCTTTCGTCCTTTTGTTGATCGCCTGCATCACGCTCGCGGGAATGGCCTGCATGTACACATTTCCGGTCGTCTTGATGTCGGCGTGCCGCAGAATGCGCTGAGCATCCTTGAGCGTCCCATACTTCTGAAGATCGGTCCCGAGCGTCCGGCGCATGACCTGGAAGGTTACAAGCCGCGTCGGAATCCCAAGTTTTTCGGCAATCGGATGAATCCGCCAGCGCAGGAAGTTTTTTCCCTGCCGCGGCACATCCTGTCCCGTGCGCTCTCCCCGTCCGAAGGTTGGGAACATGAACGCCTCCGGTGAATGATCTTCACACTTCTGGTACCACGTTTCAATGACCTTACGGATCGGCTCCGGTACGGGAATTGGGTCTTTACTGCTTCCGGTCTTCATCTTGCCCGGGAAGAACTGTCCCTCATGCACGGTTCCATAAGGAACCAGTTGATCGCCCTGCCAAGACTTCCATTGAAGGCCGAGCACTTCGCTGGTTCGCGTGCCGCAGAAGATGCCGATACAGAGCAAACAAAGATCATGCGGGTCCGTCACAGACGAAACCAGCGCCACGATCTGCTCTTTCGAGAGCGTGGGCTTTTCGACTGCTTTGGTATCGGGCATCACCAAGTCTTCTCCGGGATCTTCTGGAATAAATTTCAACTTGCGCGCCGTCTTGAGAATCGCCTTGAGATTGACGTAGGCATGACGGACTACGGAGTCCGAGTAGTCCTGCGCCAGTTTATTGAGCAACACTTGCAACTCAAAGGTGTTCAGTGTTCGCAACGGATTCGAACCGATCGAGGTTGTGAGATAGCGCTCGATCTCGTATTCCGTCGTCTTCCTGGTCGCCGGCCGCCAGCGTCCCTCGCGCATCGGGACGTAACGATTTTCGACGAACCACTGGAAGGTCACGGAATCGTCGTACATCAACTCCGTTCCGCCGCTGGTTGCTCCGCCATTCGACAGACGGATGATCTCTTGGAGTCGTGCCTCCGCCTCGAACTTGCGCAATTTTGCCTTCGGTCCGATGACGACCTTCCGCGTCTTCTCGACCTCCTTTCCGTTCTGGTCATGCAGGTAGACCCGGAACTTGCCATACCACTTCTTTTCCCGTGAGCCTTTCAGGTACACGGTGCCTTTCTGATAGACCATTGCCACTGTTGTTCTCCTGTTCTGGTTCCGAACAGTTTGGTCGCGGAGAACACTACTATTTGAGCACTCCGCAACGCTCTTGGGGAAGAGATTTATGCCGCGTTATGGCGCGCAATGAACTCGTTTACGTCCACCTCGCGAAAGCGCAACCGCGAACCGAGTTTGACGGCTCGAATGTGAGGATTGCGGCGTGTTGCATGATCGCGGACCCAACGCTCGGAGACACCCAGCCGAGCAGCGACTTGGCGAGGCGTGCAGAGACGTTCTTCAGAACCGACCTGTGGAATGAGATCGCTGCTTACGGAGCAGGGGCCGAATTTCGGGGGATGATTCATGGTGAGTCCTCCGTTAGGAAAATACTCGTCAACGATGGGGAGGCCGCGCGAAAGCAGCCCTTGACGACCAAATTTGACAGGAGCGAGCATGGCTGTCCAATGCATTAGGAGAATCCTGTAATTACTTCAGTAAATAAGTATTACAAGAAGTGTGTCTGAGAAAGGCAGCCTTCGACTTGCTAATCTGCGTCTAAAGATGCACAAGCCGTCTGAGCTGAAATCTTTGGATTTAGTTCAGATGGAGTTTCACTTGCGATTGCCGTCTGTTTTGCCGCATAAATAGCGGTAGCTAGTTTTCCCCTGACCTGTGCAAGCGAATAATGAGAGTGCATTTTCCTAATCGCTGCCTTGTTGGGCGTTGTCTTGGTTCGATCAAGCAACCAATCAGGGGGTAATCATGATTCGTCGTGAGGTCAAACTCTTGGAATCGGCTATTGCGGTTGCGGAGGAATTGAGCTTTTCTCGTGCGGCTAGAAAGGTCAGACTCAGTCAGCCAACCGTGACTCGGAACATCTCAATCATCGAGAGAAAGCTTGATGTGAAACTCTTTGAGAGAAACCATAAGTGGGTCAATGTCACCGACGCGGGACGAGCTTTTGTCGAAGAAGCACGCATTTCAGTTCTGCATCGCCGTCGCGCGTTTGAGGCGGCGCGTGCCGTGTCGCAGAGTGCCGAAGTATTGCTGAACATTGGCAAGTCTCCCTATATCGACCCCTTTCTTTTATCAACATTGTTTTCCATTCGCCTTCCGCTATATCCACAACTGAGGATGGAGTTGTCGAGTCAGTTCTCCTACGAACTCGTTCATGAAGTGCTTGCCGGGGAACTCGATCTTGCGATAGCCACAGAACCTCCAGAGTTTCAACAGCTGACGGCTATCAAAGTTGATGAATCACCTTTCTATATTGCTATGTCGAAAGATGATACCTTGGCGGAAAAACGATCAGTTCACCTCTGCATGCTTGCGGGAAAAGTGTGGCTAATGCCAGAACACCGGATACACCCGGTGGTTGATGACATGATTTTGAAACTTGCAGAAGTACGGAAAATTAGGCCTGAGAAGATCCAGCATTTTGTTCTTCCGGAAGAGGCATTTCCGTATGTCGCCGATGGCGGAGCAGTAGCCTTTGTGGTTAAGTCAGGTGCACTACGCATAGCCCGCAGTGGCGTCACGATTCGTCCTCTCGATGAGGATGCTCTGATGCTCAGGACTTGTTTGGTATCACACGCAGATAATGATTCCAAGGTTTTGGGTGAGTTGGTGAGATCGTTTGTGCTCAAGCTTTCGAGTTTGCATAATGTCCATCCACCAAATTCGTACCGTTAAGCATGTGTGCACCTTTAAGCATCTGGCTTTTCGGTAGAACCGTTTCGGACGATTTGAATTTCGATCTTTCCAGACCAGCCACACTTTGGGCAATTGACAATTCCTGTCGTCGCTTCACGTAGACTCATGTCTTCAATGCGAATTGGAGTACCGCACTGCGGACAAACATGCACACTCTCAAATTGATTTGCTTTACCACTTTGATGGTTGGTAATTGTCATTTTTCCTTTGTGGCTACCTAATCCAAATCTGGCGGAGATGCGATATCTCTCTGATCAGCAGATGAATACTGTGCCTACTGAGGATGAAATAGCAGTTTTGACTCTGTTTCGGCGTTCCCTTCAGCTTGTGCGAGCCGCAGACGTGAAAGGCTTTGTGAGTAAAGGCTGGCGATGTAGTCACGATCGGCGGACGCCATAATTTGGTGCGCCTGTACAACTTCGACAGAGTCTGTCACGCCTGCCTGGAAACGATCCTGCGAATCCAGCATTGTTTCTTTTGCCAAGATTTGATTCTCGCGAGCGACTTGGACCTGCTTGGCCGCCACTTCGGCGTCAATGTAGGCCATGCGCACATCTTCTTCAACTTTAGCTTTAAGGTTTTGGTACTCCGCGCGACGTTCCGAAATGCTAGCATCTGCTTGTTGCGTGTCTGCTTTGGCTCGTCCCCCTTGCCAGATTGGGATATTGACAGATGCGACGCCGTTATATGTGATTTTTCCGGTATCAGGGCCTGTTCCCTGAAGGCCATATAGTCCACTCAAGCTGAGTGTAGGCAAGTATTCTGATCGTGCTGCTTTTCGTGCCTGCTCTGCAGCCTCAAGTTCCTTGTTGGCCGCTTGGAGATCGTGACGCTCTGCAAAGCCGTGCTGAATGGCTTCTTGTAATGTTTCCATACCACTAAAGCTGTCCGGAAGAGCGTCCGACAGCGCGATGGCTGTTCCGGACTGAAGTCCAATGAGGCGAGCTAATCGGATTTTTTCTTTAGCAAGTTCTGCTTCGTAGGATGCGAGACGTTGTTGCTCGGATCTCAACTCGACCAGGTTGCGGTCCACATCAATACGCGCGCGGACTCCTGCAGCGTGTTGTTCTCTTGCTTGCTGATAACCAGCATCCATGAACTCAATTTCATATTTTTGCGCTTCCACAACCGCTGCATCAGCTAAGGTTTGAAGATACGTGCCTCCTACCGCCAGTATTACGACCTCGCGTGCGTCGCGGAGATGAAGCTCGGAAGACAACTCCGCAGCGTCAGCCGCCTTTAGATTACGGAATGCAGTAAGGTCTACTGCGTTATAGTTGATGCTTCCAAATAAAGAATAGTAGTGGTACTGTCCGGTGACGAGAGGGAGCTGAAATAGACTGGAATTTCCAAAGAGCGACGAACTCATTCCCTCCGCCGGCAAGTAGAGCTGCGTGACATTTTCGTTAACGCTAGCTGTCACGCTAGGCAAGAGCTGGCTCAGCGCACCGAGTCGCTCGCCACGGGCTTTTGCAACCGCATGAGTTGCCGAGACTGCGCCAAGGTTAAAACGCAGTCCTCGTTCAATAGCGCTTTCAAGTGAAAGAGTAATGGCATTTCCACTATCGGATGGATCAAGAATGCTACCTTGAAAACGCCCCGAAGTGTTCACCGAACTCTGAATCGTGTTTACGGATCGCTCTGCTCCGGGATTTGTGTTCTGTTGCGCAGAGACTCCACCAGCTTCGCTACTAGAGAATGGAACCTGTTGTGCACGCGAGCTTGGCACTTGAGCATTTCCTGTGCTCTGAAGCAAGAGAAGGATGCCTAGATACAATCCAGATGCAAAATGTGAGGCTAAACATTGCGAATACTTCACGTGAAACGTTCCTCCAAAATGGCTGTTGAAATCGCAGTCGCGGTGTATCGGTGTTTCGCCACGATGCACGTTACATACAAATGGGAAAATTGCGACTCTGAATTACAGCGGCATCAATCATCGCGAGTTCTTCATGCTTGCGGAACATCAAAACGCGGAACATAGAGAGTCCCCCATCTTCATTGGCATTGAAAACCGTGTTACTAAACACAAGTGTTTGTCTTTGCATTCGTGATGCGCAGCAAAAAAACGCTACACACTGATCTGCAACTACTTCTTACGAGCGCCAGGTGTAAATCGGGGGAATATAAACTCTTGCGCGAAGTCGCTGGCCATTCGTTCGAGAGTGCCAATTGCAAAGTTGCTAAATGTTAGCCCTACACCACGGTTCGAGTCTGGGTAGTACGCGTTCGAGAGCGCACTTGACCCCAGGTCGCCTCCCAGACTCGAGTAGTTCGGCTGCCATTGTCCGTTATCCCCGCGGCAGATGAATGGACTGGAAAGCGCGTGGCCTAGGCGGGATTTGGTCGTACCTGTTCCCTGATAAAAGTAGCGCGGGTCCTGATGCAATAGCGATGGAAGAATAGCGCCGCCAAGCATGATGTCAGAAAAATTGTCAGCAGCAACTGTGCCTATACGCTGGCCATACCCCTTAGCACCCTGTACATAGTCCGGAGTGTTCGCCGCTTGCTTGATGCCAGCCATAAAAGCCACTCCACCCCAGGTGACGGGATCGGTCGAGACTCGCATGGCAAGTTTAAATTTCAGCTTGGTGGGCAGTGGTACAGCATTTTTCGAATCGTACACAACATAAAAATTTGGCACAATACCGAGGACTCGTTGCTGTTCTTCGATTCGAACCTGCTCGACAGCGACCTGCTCAGTGGAACCATAAACAGTAACTGATGTCGCTTGTCCCTCAACTGTCAATCGGACGCCCGAAAGTATGAATAGCTGCCCTGGCGTAAGGATGATGATGGGCGAGCTCCAGTCTGCGAGGCCGGGAACTCTAATCGAAACGCGATAAGATATATTTCCTCGAATCCCTTCGAATGCGAAAGCTGCATTATCGTTTGCCACAGTTTCGCGGTGCTCTCCTGAAACGGCTTCATCTAGGATCACAGTGGAACCCGGGACTATATCTCCATTCATGTCGGTTACTGTTCCACTAATAACGCCAAGATTTTGTTTCAAAGCATTGGAGGCTGATTGGTGAGAGCCGCGTAAGCCCTCGATCTCGCTCGAAGATTGTTGTGCTGAGGATTTGGCCTCCGCCAGAGCAAACTGCGGCTGGGGAGCATCGGGAAGTTCCGGACAGACTTGATGGACTATGGTCGATTCCTGTGCCGCCAGCGCGCCGGAATACGCCGACAGAAGAAAGCATGTGGTAATTGTTACAAAGATGCATCTTGGGGATAGTCGCATTCGTTCACCTTGATCTTTGTGAGTTAATTGATCTCTCACGAAACTTGTTAACAACGACAAAACACAACGCTGTAAAGGGCAGCATCGCGATAATCTCGGTAATAAAGAACAAGAACGTGGAGCGCTCTGTCTCTAAGGTCGCGATAATTGGTGCGAATTTGAAGATGTGTGAGATAGAGACGATGACGTTTAAATAGAGAAGAATGACGATGGCTACTCCAAATACTGATCCCCAAGAGCCCACAAGATGGAACTTTCGCCAGGCCAAGACAGCCACTCCGGAAACATAGACGCCGAGCATGGCGGCCCAATGAGTAAAAAGAGAATGATGAACGGGAAAGAGTATGCCCGATGCGCTTGTGACAAGAAAGCACTTGAGGAAGACCACGATTCGTCTCTCAGACATTTTTCCAGCAAGCAGGTCAAAGAGCGCTATAGTGGCAACGCTGATTGAGGCAAGGCCAAATACGACATGAACGAATTTGAGGATTATTACAACCATGCTCAATTTTTCTCAACCTCCCAACCACTGCAACTGCTTGTTCCGGTTGATCGGCGGTTAATTTGTTATCCGATTGCGGTGTGGGGACCAACAGTTATCGCAATAAAGCCGCCAATGTATTGAGAGCTGCCACGCTACAAACCGAATGCAGATTGCGGCAACATAGATCCTGGTTGTTTCATAAGACCAATCTCTAGCATTCCAGAGAGCTATCTGCTCGATGAGAACCTGAAAGCAATCAGAGCACTGTCCGTGCATAAGCATATTGCGATGACTGTGGCTTCAAGTTCATCCGGTATAACATCCGGGCGTGTCCTGATCAGGGGAGAAACACGCCCGGACTTGTCGCTAATATCCATTCGCACGATGGTCACTTGCTGGCAGAAATGGAAACAACATTAGCGATCAGCATAGAGATACGTCTCACCACGTATCCCAAAAAGCTCGTCGATTGTGCTTGTCTATTGACGTTGTGCGCTTGTTGTCTTCAATTTGTCTGCAATCTTTTTAGCGATTCTATCTGTTACAGCGAGGCTGTCAGAGTCGCCACGTTGAGACACTTTGAAGTTTTCATTGAAGAGAACATTTCCCTGGTTATCCTGGAGACGTGCCTGCGCGCTAAGCGATGTTAATCCACTGAACATTCCTAATGGACCAGCCAGCGCTCGGAACACTACGTTACCGCCTTGAAAATCTTTCAATGAAAGGCTAAGCCGGTAGGTCGGGCATTCTGCAACCGAAGCGTGATCACCGCTGCGCATGAACTGAGCTGTACCAGCATGTTCCTGAATCCGTTTGGAAAGCTGCTCGTATGCAAGCGTTTGATACACTGCGGGTACGGTGGAATCTTCTGCAGTGGGCTTTTCGAACAGCATTGCCGTAGATGCATGCTGGTTTAGTTCACATGCAGGACTTGGCGAGTCAGTTGCAGAACTGCTTTCCTTCAGCTCAAATATGCGTGGCAGATAGGATGCTTCTGACTTACTCATCTGAAACACCATCCCGTGATATGCGTTTTTGTCATCGCGGTATTCGATCGCCAGCAATTTGACTGAACTTTGTGCAACGGCGGCGAGCAATGGCATGGCTTTTCTGCCGATGAGCCCTGCTGTTCCCCCTTCTTCGAGGCGCACCTCGCTCCAGGAAACAGATGTCAGCTTGGAGCGTTCAATGGTTGCCCTCCCATGTGGAGATACAAACGCTATGGCCGACTCTGTGAGACTCAATGTCCCTGCTGTGTTTGATTTGATATTCTCGCCTCCGGCGATCATGCGAACGTGATCGGAGTTCCAGATTTTGTGCTCATCGGTTGGAGATGCGTTGGCACGAGCAGCGAGGCAAACCAGTTGTTGACTTGCCAGTATACAAATGAACAATTTTTCGAATGAACGCAATTCCGCGCCCTCCTTCTGCGATTGCTGAGTTGTCCCAGCAGTTATACGGACGTGAGCCAGTTCGTGGGTTGATCGGTTCGAGTTGCGGCAGTCAACCCGTTATGCGGGAGAAATGCAATGCCTTTTACAGGGAGCCTCCGCCAAGGGCCTTGTACAGAGTGACCTGATTGCTCAGACGCGATAGCCTCAGGCTGATGAGCGTAACCTGGCCACTGTAAAGAGAGCGCTGTGCATCAAGCACAGATTGATAATTGTCAATGCCGGATTTATAGCGGGCCTCGGTTAAACGATAGGTGTCTGTCAACGCTTTTACATTTGCTTCCTGCGCCTTTTCCTCTTCGAGCAGACGTGTGCGTCCGTTCAGCGCATCGCTGACATCTTGAAAGGCTGTCTGAATTGCCTTTTCGTACTGCGCAATGTAGGTATCCCGTTCGACCCGCGCTGTCTTGTAATTTGCTGCGCGGGTTCCGGCATCAAAGATGGGCAGAGAAACCTGCGGATAGAACTCCCATGTCCCTGGCCCACCCTTGAATAAACTGGATAAACTTGCGCTGGTTACGCCACCGCTTGTCGTCAACGTGATCTTGGGAAAATATGCTGCTCTGGCTGAAGCGATGTTTGCGTAAGCGGATTTGAGGTTGTGTTCTGCTTCACGGATATCTGGCCGATGCAAGAGTGTCTCCGATGGAAGGCCGACGGATACATCCTTGAGCCATTCGGATTCCTTCATTGAACTTGGCAGCAGGCCCGCAGGAACTTGGATGCCGACCAAAACCTCAAGCTCTGTAAGGTCAGAATTGAGTTGATGCTGATACTTTGCAATATCGGCACGCGCGGATTCGACCTGACTGAGTGATTCGCTGACGTCCAGATCCGATTTGATTCCGTGATCGCGGCTCTGTCGCGTCAGATCGTATGTTGCTTGTTGAGACGTGAACGTTTGTTGTGCGAAGGCCAGAGTCTCCTGGTCAGCAGCAACGCTGAGGTATTGGCTGGCCACCGAAGAGATGAGCGAAACCTGCGTATCGCGACGACTTTCCTGACTGGCCAAATAGAGTTCAAATTGCTGTTTGCTCAGGTTGTGCAGGCGGCGGAAGATATCCACTTCCCAGGAAGAAATTCCGACTCCAGCGTTAATGCTTTCTGAGACGTAGCTTTTGCCTGTCGGAGAGGAAGACGATGGCACGCGATAGGCCTCACCGCTGGCGGACGCGTCAATCTCGGGAAACTGCGAGGCGCGCTGTAGGCGGAATTGTGCTTCCGCTTTCTCGACGTTCAACAAAGAGACGCGTAGGTCACGGTTGTTCTTGAGCGCAAGTTGAATGACCTCTCGCAGCTTCGGGTCCGTATACACATCTTGCCAGGTAGTATCTGCAACGGTGTGGTCGGCTTTGGGTGTTTCGTTGGCTTGCTGCTGATTGTTCAAGCCATCATGCCAGACAGCGGGTGCTACCGGCAGATCTGGCTGCCGGTAGGTTTGTTTAGGAGGGACACAACCACTCAAGCCGAGGCACGCTCCTAACGACATACAGAAAAGGAGAGATGACTTGTTCATTACTGCACCTCCGAGGGGTTGTTCGTTGCGATTGCCAGCGCGGGTTTCTTCTTCCCAAATTTCTGCGAAACCAGAACGAAGAACAACGGAATGAAGATCAGGTCAATGAAGGTGGCAGACAACATACCGCCTGTGACGGCTGTTCCGATGCCGATCATGGCTCCTGCACCGGCACCATGAGCCAAAGCCAAAGGCAAGGTTCCGAAGAAGAAGGCCAGCGATGTCATGATTACTGGCCGGAATCGAATGCGAATAGCTGCCAGCGTTGCATCGACCAAGCCTTGCCCTTGTTGCATCTGATCCTTGATGAACTGAATGATCAGGATGGCGTTTTTGGTTGAAAGTCCTAAGGTAGTCAGGAATCCGATCTGGAAGTAAACATCATTGGGCAGGCCGCGCAAGGTTGTGGCCAGCAAAGCCCCGAAGATGCCTAATGGCAGCATTAGCAGATTGACGATTGGAATTGTCCAGCTTTCATAAAGCGCTGCGACGCAGAGAAAGATGACAAGCACAGAGAATGCATAAAGAAGTGGTCCCTGGCTTGTGGACATACGCTCTTGGTAGGAAAGCGCGTTCCAATCGAGGCGCAATCCTTTGGTCGGAAGCTTCTTGACCAACTCTTCCATGGCTTTCATTGCTTCGCCGGAGCTTTTTCCTGGTGCAGGTTCTCCGGTGATATTCAGTGAGGGGAAGCCGTTAAAGCGTTCAAGTTGGGGTGAGCCATAGCTCCAATGTGACGAGGCGAAAGCGGAAAATGGCACCATGCCTCCATCGCCATTCTTCACATAGGTTTTGTTTAGATCTTCTGGCAACATGCGAGATTGAGCTTCATTCTGTACAAAGACTCTTTTCACGCGTCCGCCTTTGACGAAATTGTCTACATAGGCGCTGCCGAAGCCGGTCGAGATCGCATCGTGAATGTCGGAGATCGAAGTGCCAAGCGCTCCGGCTTTGTCCCAATCCACATCGACGCGGAATTGTGGAACGTCGTCGAGGCCGTTATGACGCACACGTACAAGACGTGGGTCTTTAGCGGCCAAAGCAATTAGCTGATCACGCGCTTCCATGAGTTGCCTGTGGTCCATGCCGCTGAAATTGACCAGTTCCGCGTCAAATCCTGTGGCAGTACCCAACTCGATGATTGGCGGCGGAATGAATGCCAGTACCCGCGAACCACGCAGACCGATAAAACGCATGATGATGCGGTTGGCCAAGGCTTGCGCTGAAAGGTCTTTGCGACGGCGCTCGTCCCAGTCTTTGAGCTTGATATAGAACATGCCTTGGTTCTGAGCTTGTCCGCCCAAACCATAGCCCGCAATCGCCATATCGCATTGCACTGTCTCCTTCTCATGCGCCTCAATGTACTGATGCACTTGGTCCATCACGACTTGCGTTTGCTCTTTTGTCGATCCGTCCGGCAATTGAATCCAGGCGATAATTGCGCCTTGATCTTCATCCGGTAGGAATCCTGTGGGCATGCGGAGAAACAAATAGGCGACTAGGCACAGCAAGGCCGCATAAAACACAAGATAGAATGCTTTCTTGCGTAGCGAATGTTGCACGACACGGAGATAAAACTCGCGGATTGTATTGAAGGCTCCGTTAAAGCGGTTCCAAAACGCGTGCAGCAAGGCGAACTTGCGCATAGTAACTGGAGCGCCCTTTTCGATAGGCTTCAAGAGTATTGCGCAAAGTACTGGCGTCAAGATCAAGGCAACCAGTACGGAAAGCAGCATGGAGGCGATGATTGTTATGGAGAACTGGCGATAGATCACGCCAGTCGATCCGGAAAAGAATGCCATCGGGCCGAAGACCGCTGACAGAACCAGCGCAACGCCAACCAGGGCGCTGGTGATCTGCGTCATGGATTTTGCCGTGGCTTCGCGGGGTGAGAGGCCTTCTTCGCTCATGACGCGTTCGACATTCTCGACCACGACAATTGCATCGTCTACAAGCAGGCCAATCGCCAGCACCATGGCAAACATGGTGAGCATGTTGATCGAGTAGCCGAACAGAAACAGTACGCCAAATGTTCCCAGAAGCACAACCGGTACGGCGATGGTTGGAATCAGCGTGGCGCGCATGTTTCCCATGAACAACAGCATGATCAGGAAAACCAGAACGACAGCCTCAAAGAGAGTCTTGACAACCTCATGAATCGCGGCGCGCGTAAATGGGGTTGTATCTACCGGGTAGACGATCTTTACGCCATGCGGAAGATAATGATTCATTTCGTCCATTTTGGCGCGGATGCCTTTGACAGTATCTAGCGCGTTGGCACCGGATACCTGACGGATCGCCAGCATGGCTGAAGGCTTGCCGTTGTAGAGCGTATCGACGTCATACGATTCCGTACCAATTTCAGCTTTTCCAATATCGCGAATGCGAACGATTGAACCATCTGTATTGGTCTTCACAGGAATCGCTCCGAATTCCTGCGGTGTCTTCAGAAGATTTTGTACGATGATCGACGCGTTCAGTCTTTGTCCTGCAACGGCCGGCGATCCACCCAACTGCCCGGCAGAGACTTCGACGTTATAGCTTTTGAGGGCGGAGGTTACGTCGGAAATCGTCAACTGATACTGGTTCAGCTTGTCAGGATCGAGCCAGATGCGCATGGCGTATTGACTGCCAAATTCGGTTACTTCACCAACACCTGGAACACGAGCGATCACTTGCTCCATATTGGAGATCGCATAATCGGTCAGGTCGTGGGCATCCATGCTCCCGTCTTCCGACACGAGACCGACAAACATCAAGTAATTGCGCGTGGATTTACTGACCGATATGCCGTACTGCTGCACGGTGTCGGGGAGACTGGCTGTTGCCAGTTGCAGTTTGTTCTGCACCTGCGCCCATGCAAGATCAGGATCAGTGCCCGGCTTGAACGTCAACTCAATACGAGACTGGCCAGATGAACTGCTCGTGGACGACATGTACAGCAGACTGTCGAAGCCGGTCATCTTCTGTTCGATGATCTGCGTGACTGTGTTTTCTACAGTTTCCGCCGAGGCACCCGCATAGGTTGCCGTAATGGCAATCGATGGTGGTGCAATCGGAGGATATTGCGAAATTGGGAGCAAATAGATTGCCAAGCCACCAAACACCATAATGCCGATGGCAATGACCCAGGCGAAAACGGGACGTTCGAGAAAGAATTTCGACATGGCTGTTACCTGCCTCCTGCTGCCATCGGCATGCCTGCCGGAATTCCCGTATCTCCATTGGCCTTGTAAGGAACAGTGCGAACAGCCATGCCGGCTTTTACGCGGTCCACACCTTCCATCACGATTTGATCCGCTGCGGAAAGTCCACTACTAATCAGCCATTGATTGCCAATCGCGCGGTCAATATCCAGATTGTGGCGCTCGACGCGGCCGTCCTTGCCAATGACCCAGCAATAGGCTTGTCCCTTGGAATCATGGTTCACGGCTTGCTGCGGTACAAGAATCGCGTCGTTTTTGATACCTTCTTCAACCTGTGCACGGACGTACATTCCAGGCAATAGGACCTGCTTTGGATTAGCAAACGTCATGCGTACAGTGACCGATCCGGTTGTCGTGTCAACTGTAATATCGCGGAACTCAAGTTTGCCCTCGACTGGATATACTGTGCCGTCTTCCAGATACAGCTTGACCTTGCGGGAAGCATCCGATTTCAGTTGCCCGCTCTCCAAACGTTTACGCAACCGCAGCAGGTCAGCGTTCGATTGCACCACATCGACATAAACCGGCTCAATTTGCTGCACTGTGGCTAGAGCAGTGCTCTGGTAGGAACTCACAAGCCCGCCAACCGTGACGCTCGATTTGCCAATGTGCCCTGTAATCGGTGAGCGTACTGGCGTATAGCCGAGATTGATACGAGCGCTTTCAACAGCCGCCTTATCAGAGGCAACGGTGGCTTTGGCCTGTTCGAGCGACGAGACCGCATCGTCGTAATCCTGCTGCCCGACAGCATGAATGGCTACGAGGTCGCGATAGCGATTTGCCTTGGCTTCGAGCGATGGAAGATTGGCTTCGGCCGATGCTAGGTTTGCCCTTGCCTGATCTAGTGATGCGCGGTACGGTGCTGGATCGATTTCATACAACACTTGGCCTGCCTGCACCATTGCGCCTTCTTGAAACAGGCGTTTTCTGACAATTCCACTGACCTGAGGCCGGATCTCCGCCGTCAAATATGCCGCCGTTCGTCCAGGCAACTCGGTCGTCAGCGACAGAGTCTGTGGTTGAAGCGTAATCACCGAAACTTCGGGAGGCCCCATCGGTGGCCCAGCAGGTTTTGATTTGCATCCAGCCGCAAAAACACAAGCAAGGCCAAGTCCACTAAAGAGTAAGAATTGAGACCGCTTACCGGTAAACGTCATGCGAAAGCACTCCTTTGCCGAGTCCTGCAGCACAATATCGGCATGAATCATTATTGCATCATGCAAATATTGCGTAAAGGAAAAATGCAAATATCCACTAGAAATGATTGTGATAGCTTGCATTTCAAGAGACGCATGCTTGCAGAAAAGGTGAGTTGCGTGCTTTTAAGACATACAAGTAAATCCATGTAAAATATAGATAATAAAAACTATATATGTTTTGTCGTAAGGTTCAACAGGATGCGAAAGGGTTTTCTTTGGGATTTGGTGCGTATGTAATATTAAAAATATTGCATTATTTAATATTTTCAGTATACAATCACAGTATGATCTCCGATATGGCCACAGGGTCTACCCAAAATACGAGTACTGAAGCACGTTTTGCGCGGCAGGCCGTGCAACTACAAGCAATTCTGCTCGGGCTTTTGCAGCCTCCTAGCGAGCACGTATTTCCTGAGTTGGCGCTTTCATTTCGGGAAATCTCCTTGCTTCATACGCTGCGAGGCCGTCCCGAAATGATCATGACAGACTTGGCCACGATGCTTCGGCTTCCGTTGAGCACGGTCACAAGAATGGTTGACCGACTTGAGAAAATGAAGCTAGTCGAACGCGCGCGTTCTGAACAAGATCGACGGCTTGTACTCGTAAAAACAAGTGACAAGGCAATGCTGCTATTCGCCGAATTCGAGAAGATGCAGCTTGAAGTTGCGCGCCGGATTCTTGAACCGTTGAGTCATGGCGAGCGAGAGATTCTATTGGAATTGATGATGAAATTGGCTCCTGTGTAAGCCGATTAGCTGATTTTCTCGATGTTCGACGTCGGCAACGACCTGCAATATCCATAAAAATCTCGGGTGCATGTGCGATGGAAAACGGTATGTGCGTTGAGGAGAATCTTTCCTCACAAAGAATACTGTCGGCTTTACCGGCAACCGCCGTAACCGAGGATGACCTCGTACTCGCGGCACAAGCTGGCGATGTATGTGCTGTAGAAGAACTGCTGATTCGTCACAGACCAATGCTTTGCAAAGCTGCTCGCAAATTCACTTTGAACGCATATGATGCCGAAGACCTCGTTCAGAATGCTATGCTACTTGCTTTTCTGCATATCAGAAGTTTCCGGCGTGAAGCTAAATTTACATCTTGGCTGACCACGATCATCAATAATTGCTTTCGCACGCAATTACGAAAAAATGCCCGCGTGCAATGGGTTTATATAGATGAGCCCTCAAACACCGTAGAAGGGACGATATGGAACGTGGATCTGCCCGACCCAAGGACAAATCCAGAAGAGGACGTGGTCGAAAATGATTTGCGAAAACAACTGCGCATCGCTATTCAGCGACATCCCTCGAAACAGCGTGAAATTCTAAAGGCTTGTGTTCTAAATGAAGTTCCGTTGAAGCAAGTCGCACATGAATTTGGGATCACTGTCGCTTCGACGAAGACCCAACTGCATCGCGCAAAACGAAGACTGCGTGCGTATTGGGCTGCGAGAGTCAGCACATAGTGATGAATAGCTGCATTAATATCCTTATATGCGGTGTATTTCCAGACAACAAAGTGTGAATTAAAACGATCTGCTACGCGTAGCGGATCGAGCACTCCATAAAGCGAAAGCAGATGCCAAAAACGAGTCATAACGCTTTGATAGGATGAGAATCCTCACTTCACGCCCGTCAGGGTGGGCCAAAGAGCTTGACGCGAAGCGGAAACACATCAAAGGGAGGGAAGACGGGCGTCGGCAAAGTATGGGGCCCGGCGTTCCGGACCCCATACATATTTACTGTTCGCTGATTTGGCTTTATGCCATCTTGGCTTTCCTTGCTATTGTACGCGGCGGGGCTGAATTCTCTTTGCTTGTTGGCTTCCGGGTGGTATGCGTCTTTTCCTTTGCTGCGAACTCCAGCTTGACCTTTGTTGTGATCGCGGCCACGTCCACCTTGTAGAACTCAGCGGCTTCGCGTAAGGCTTTCGAGGATTCATTGGGGCCGTGCGTCGATTGCAGCACAGCGATTGCCACCAAAACACGGCTGATGGTGCTCTCGTCGGCTTTGCGAAGAAAGGACGCGAGCAGTTTGGCTGATTCGTCTGCGCTGCCGCTCGCCTTGCCGATGCCGTGAATTCGCAAGAGAACCACAAGGCGGCGCTCGTCCATGGCGGCGGCAAGGCGCTCGCAGATGAAGAGCAGATCGCGCTTCATCAACCGCACCGGGACCGCCGCGCCGATGGCCGAGAGAACGCGAAGCCCTGTTGCGTTGGCGATGGCCTCTTCGCGGCGGCGCTTCTCCTGCTGGGCTTTGAATGCCGCATCGGTCGCGGGCCGCTGCTTGCGGGCGTGGTGAATCGGGCAATCGGGATTTGAGCAGACACGCTTCAGAACGCCTTTTTCATTGCCGTCCGCAACGATGGCCTCGGTGGTGAACTTGCACACTTTGTATTCGGGCCAGTCACGCTGCTTAGGATTGGTCGGTTTCTCGCTGCGAATTTCCATATAGCGATTGCGTGGCACAATTGGGCTGCCTTCGGCAGGTTTGCCGTAGGCAGTGCTGATCTGTACCAGCTTCGGCTTTGCGGCGACTGCATTCTTGACATGCGCGTCCAGTTTGGTCGCGTAGCATTTCGGGTCTGAGCAATGATCGGAACCGGAATGCGTTATGCCCTCGAAGAGCAGAGTGTTATAGCCGGTACGCTTGGCGCATTCGAGACAGGAACCGGCATCGTGCAAAAGCGTTGCGTCTTCTGTAGAGAACGGCGCGGCGGCAAGTTCCAGCAATATGTTGTTTTCGATCCACTGTTGCAGATGGCGAACTGGAAGCAGGATACGCTTTGCCTTGTTGCTAGCGTTGTACTGCTGCTGATAGCAAGCGCCAAGAGCCTCTTCCTGTTCTGCCGGTTGCAGCTTGGCAAGCAAGAGCGCATGGCCTACGCCGATTTCATCGCGGTAAAAGGCTTCGACGATGGACGGCACAAGCTCATTCAATCTGAGGCGCTGCGCGATAAAAGAAGGGCTTTTGCCGGTGCGAGCCGAGATTTGCTCGATGGTGTACTTGTGCTCTTCCATATCGAGCAACATTTTGAAGCCGCTCGCCTCTTCCATCGGATGCACTTCTGCGCGAATCAGGTTTTCGACGATGCTCATTTCAATTGCCTGGGCATCGGCCAATTCTACGATGCGAACCGGTGCGGTGGTGAGTCCGGCCCGTTGCGCCGCGCGATAGCGGCGTGCTCCTGCAACAATCTCGAAGTGATTGTTTACGGGCCGTACGACAAGCGGAGAGAGAATGCCCTGCGCTTTGATGGACTCTGCCAGTTCGTTCAAGGCAGATTCGGAAAAGTTCTTACGTGGATTATTCGGCGACTCGGTGAGTGATTCGAGTGGCAGATTGCGGTATTCGGTGGCATTGATAACGGACGTTTCCATGTTCATTGCTCCTTTCGAGCGGTTGAAAAGTGAAGGCAGGCAGAGCGGATACACTTCGGGCGTGGGTCCGCCCCGCAGGGAGAGGACTAGCCACGAATAGACGTGTCCGTGAATGCTTCGAGAAAACCTTGTTCGCACAGATTGCTGTCCCACTGTCGCGCGAAGGATTCATGCTGCCGGTAGAGAGCAGGATCAAAAACGTAGTTCTCACCTCTCCGATAGCGCGAATACTGCTCGATGCCCATGTAGTCGTTTCGGAAATACCAAGCCGAGAGCGACAATTCGCAGAGTGGTGGCTTCACCAACTCGAAGCACATTTCCGGGTCGCGCATCAGATCGCCGTTTTGCTCACCGTAGTGCGCAATGGAGATAGAAGGAAGCCCGCACGGTCCCGGCTCCGGCACGGCCTCAATCACTAAAGCCATGAAGGGCTGATTTTCGATTTTGAGGTAGAGCGTTGGCCGGTAACCTCCGGCCCGCTCCAAAATGCGAAGGATGGTCTTCATTACGCCACCTCCGCAAGAGTTTCCGAGGTTTCCGTGCTGGCTTCCGCATCGAAGGGATTTTCAAGAGCCGCCAGAATGATTCCTGCGGTTTGCTGCACAACTTCCAGCGATTCGGCAAGCAATGAAGCGTTGCCGTGATAGAGGGCTATATAGTCTGCGCTACTCGAAGACATCTCCAGACCGATGGCTTTGCCGACCACGAAAGCAACTGCTTCGGCCTCTGTTTCCCGTACCGTCTGCGTCGTGGACGTGCGGCGGCTGGCGTGCATCAGCAGTTCATGTCCCAACTCATGCAGTAGTGTTGTGACGGTTTCGGCCTTCGATTGACCGGGAAGAATGGCAATGCGTCCGCCGTAGCTTGTACCCAAAGCAGGTGCAATGTTTTCGGTGAATACCAGATCGATTCCCCGTTGCTCAAGAAAGGCAAGCAACCGGTCATAGTTTTCGCCTACATCGCCGTACACCTTCGCGGGCTCTGGAAGATCGTTTCCGGTCGTTTGGGACTCATCCCACACATAGGTATGTCTGAAGCCAACCAGAACGCGCTCGTTCTGTGTGCGAATATCCTTCTCGGCTTCTTCGTCCGGCTTACGGCGAATACCTACAATAGGGGCCAGAATGCGGATGCCCTTTTCGCCCTTCTTCACGCGCCGTCCGAGCTGATTCCATGCGTACATCCCCGCGACTCTGGTCGCTGTGGGGCATTGCCGCGCGATTTCGAGGCAGTTCAAGAGCGAATACCGATGAAAACGGCTCATCGCGTTCAGATAGGTGGTGAGTGCTTCGGAGTGCCCGGCCTCAAGCTGTGCAATGAGGCTTTCGAGGTTTTCACGGATCATCTGCTGTGCATTGGCAGGCTTCCGCTTTTCACTGGCGGAAGCCGTGTTGTGAGCGTTGCTGCTGCTGGAATGCTTGCTGCTGGCGTAAGTCATGGTGTTGGCTCCTTCGAGGTTTGAATTTGTCCGTTTTGAGCCCTGGGAGGGCTAAAAAAAGACATTCGTTTCATAGCTGCGAATCGGGCGCAGTGAGGCGCTGACAACCCCCGAAGCCCGTAGGGGCGCGGAAGCGAGCACGGCGCACGTTGCCGCGCGGAGCTGCACAAGCGGGGTTGTCAGAAGGAGCCGAACGGAGCCTAGAGTTCGCACGGAAACGAATGTCGAAACGGTGGTCCAGCCGAAGGCTGCACCGCATTGCTTTTAGAGGTATTGCGAGAAGATATTTTCTTTAGAAGACCCGAATGCGGAAGGCACTCGGTGTACGCATCCTTTCGATGCGGGTTAATAACCTGCCGCAGAACCCGACAAAGAAGATTCAACACTATGTAACATATACTTCAATACGATCTATAGTGAGAAACCTCTGAGATGTATTCGGGACGCTTGTGCGACGGGCAGATTGGCTGCCTATGATGGTTTGGAACGCCCACGATGCAATGATTCAATGAGCCCAACCGGATGGCGTTCACAGAAACCTTGAACCAAGGGGTCAGGAGAAGTCCATGAAGATTCGTGCCAGGCTTTACGCGAGAATCGTTCTTTTTCTGCTCTCAGGTATCTGTGCTGCATCGCAGACGGCCGCTCAGAATCGATCCGAGACCAAAGCGCTATCGGCCATCTATCTCCGGCCGGTCGCATTCCCGGAACTGCCGAGCGATGTACTCAAGAATCTCGAGCAGCGCGGATGTCAGATACCGCAGCAGGCATACACTCACGAACGCACAAACGTGATCCATGGAGAGTTTGCTCATGCAGGACAAATAGATTGGGCAGTCCTTTGTTCTGTTCACAGCACATCCAGAATTCTGGTGTACTGGAATGGAAATGGTCAGAACCCTGCTGAGATCACACCAGCCAAAGACAGTGCTTTTTCGTTCAAAGACGCCGCAGGGAAGGTCCAGTTTCTGCGCGGCATCAGCGCGGTCAACAAAAAATTCATTCTGACACACTATCAGGCTTACGGAGGCCCGACACCGCCGCCCATTGATCATGCAGGGATCAACGATGCGGTTCTGGAGAAGGCTTCGATTGTCTGGTACTTTTATCGAGAAGCGTGGTTAGCGTTGTCGGGAGCCGACTGAGAAGCTTCTTGCGCGAAACCCGTCTTATGTTCTTGGCAGTGTTGAGAGGGCTGTGCGCTTTTATGTGCATCTCCGACGACCCACCGTTCAAACTACGCACTCTTGATGAACTTCTAGTTTCGACGAAATGAGTTTCAATGGGTTGAGCTGTGATTGGGCCTTAACCAGGCTTTGAGTAAACTGTGCTTTTGAGGCCGCGCATTGTCGTCAACTCGCGTTTCCAGGCGCTGCAATTCTGGAAACCTGGTAAGGCCTGTTATTGCCAACGGAGAATGATTAGCAAGCAACCGTCGCCACTCCCTGCATGAGAGCATGTGCCAGAAGTTAACGACCAGCCAATTTCAGTGCGGTATTCAGTTGCTGGTCTTGGCCTTTCAGAACGGCTGATATATCCGTCGGCACCAAATAGTCGGGGCGTGTACCTCTCCGTTCGTCGCCGTCTCCTGCTACTGCATTCCAATAGCCGTAGAGTGGGATCTGTAGTTTCAGTCCAGAGTTTGGGAGAGTCACGGTGGGAAGCTTCCCTGAACTGTTTCCGTAGTATCCTCCGCCGGTCTCTTCCCCGATAAACTTCCCTCGCTTTAGATGATGGATGAGAGCGGCGAGATCAGCCGCCCCAGAGAAACTTCCACCGTCAATAAGCACGAAGACGCTTCCTTGGAACGTGTGATCTGCGGGCGGTTGATCAGCGAGACCTGGAAGCATCTGGGCAGTCAGATGATACCCGCCGCTCGGGTTTGGCACAGTACGTTCTTTCAGGATCGTCGCGAAATCGGCGCTCCAGCCGAGCTGATCCTGGAAGGACGGGGTGATGGTTTTGATATCCACGTGATCAAGATACCGGAAGGGCTTGTTTACCAGAAATGACAGAAAGAGCGAGACATACTTGTCTTCTCCTCCGCCATTGCCGCGCAGATCAAGGATCAGTACCTTGGTTTGTTTTTGCTGTAGAGTTTCGAAGATGGTTTTGGCCCACTGAGAAAAGTTATCGCCAACAAAATGGCCAATATGAATTTCGGCGACCTTGCCTCCGTACAAAAAGCGCATCGCGAGGTTATCCGATGACCAGCCCCGCAGTTCCCGGAGTTTCGCCCGGATGGCATCATTCACGATATTGTGGTTTGTTCTGCGCTCCGAATCGGTGATGCCGGGAAGATGCGCAAAGACTCTAGGGCCCGAGCTATTCCTGGCTTCAACGGTGAACTCAGTGGATTGTTCGAATGCTAGCCAGTAGTACTGAGCAAAGAGGTTGCCAATCTCATTCCATTTGCCGGTCTCAATATCTCCATCGCCAGGTACAAGTGGCAACAACCTGTGCAAAATCTCGGCAGCCTTGTGGTTGTTCACTTTGGTGATTTCCATTCCAGGACGAATTGTTTTGTTGTCCGGCGTGTCATTGAAAAGCACTTTGATCCGATGGTTTTCAATGAGTACGCGGAAAGGGAACTTGCGAGCTTCGGACATGACGTCGCGTGAAGCATCGTCCATGCTCACCTTCGTATGGCCACACCTGATTTGAGAGACTGTCTGTGAGGCTATAGTCCAGAATTCCGGACGCGTCATGGGGCGATTGAGCTTGGAGCGCTCGGACTGAAACATACGATCCATGGATGCTTTAGTTGAATATCGATACAAGCCCGGATGTACCTCTTCAAGCATGCTGCGCATTTGGTCAAAGTCCAACTGCAGTTCAGCAGGTGTCAGTTCGGTCGCATGTGCCTTCGTTTCTAAGGAAAATGTGACCGCAGGACATGCTAATGCGCCGGCCATCATTCCGTACAGAAGAAGGAATCCAAAAGCCCGCGAGACAGCGTTACCTAACGCTCCACGGTGGGGAATTGCCGGAAAGCTAGTCATCAAATCTGAGACCTCCACAATCTATACGCGGCGAAGTAGGGCCCAGTTCCGATGGCAAGATCAATCCTCAATTTATGCAAAATCGCCAATGCGCGTTTCCAGCCCACTTTGGAAACACGCGTTGGCCTGTTAGCGGTATTTGAGGCGGTACTAGTCTAATGCTGCGGTAATGTGAAGAGGTCTGGCCCATGAAAGAAAGGACTCTCCCCGATGATGAAGTACCCCGGAGTGAAACCATGGTCCAGGGTCAGGCTCGGATGCGAAATGCTTTGAGGTACATCGAAGACAACGACGCTCTTGATGCTCTCCCCAGGAGCGAGCCGTTGCGAGAGCATCGGACTTGTCCCGTGCTCTCGCTCATATGCTGTTTGCGCCTGCTTTGCAACTGCGAAGTACTGCCCGTGGTCGCATAGACGTGCGCGAATCCCTCCTTCGCCTTGTGTGCGGCCCTGCGAGTGGCTCGTGACGCGGACAGTAACGATATAGAGCTTGCGTTCAGCAGACTTTGCTAACGGCGAAGTAGACATCTGCGCGCCCACGACAGCAAAACACATCTCGTCGAAACAGCGATCCTGACCAGGGGCGATTATGAGCGGTTTTGCCATCAGATCGAAAGCCGCGAGAAAAACGAAGTACACGCACCAGACCGTTCCGGTTCCGAGCAGAATCTTCCATGCAACGGACCTACGGCGAAAGGTAACGAGAATGACTATGCCAATGACGACGACAACAGAACTTAGGAAGAGCAGGATGAAGACAAGCTCGTACAGCGTCATACGAGCATCCCAGATTTGTGGCCTCTACGCAGGGCGGCTAACGTGAGCGAAGCCTGGAAGAGTAGCGCGACAGCAATGAGGAAGACGTACCCTTCTGGATTGACATCGCGTATCGTCGCAATTAGCGCCCTTCCGGAGAGCCAGTAGAGTATCACGCAGCCGAGCATCGACAGGCGTCGAAGCAAAGAACTTCGGCGGAAGTGTAACGCGCTGAGTGTGAGCAGGGCTTGCAGCAGGATGCCGGCTGCAATGCCTGCTTGCCCAAGATACCCGGGATGGCGCATCCGGAAGTCCATAGCACCGAGCCAGCAGCCGCATAGGGCAGTGAATATACAGAGCAGAACGAGTGGCTTAAAAGATGCGGAACGACATCTGCGAGGAACGAAGCTGACGGTCTGGATGAGATACCAAAGATTCGTTCGCACTGGACCCAGCCGAGAAGCCCTGCGATCACAGAACTCTTCGTAAAGATCGCCTACGACCGTCTCCCGATCGCGCCCAGGTAAGAGAAAGAAGAGAAGACGTTCCATCCATGCCGGTGGACCAATGTGCTTCATGAAATGACCTCCAGAGGCCAAGGCTTGCCATGCCACAGCCTTTCCAATGTGTTGCGTGCTTCAGTCAGGGCAGAGGCACCCGCCGGCGTAAGCCGGTAGAACCGACGGACACGGCCTCCACGGGAAGGTGTGCCTTTCTCAAGGCGCGAACAAAGCAGCCCTTTCACTTCCAGTCGATCAAGGGTGGCGTAAACGGCGCCCGCAGAGATGCTGCGTCCGCCGTGAAACGCCTGTTGCACGTCATGAAGTACGGCACGACCATAGGCATCGTCGTCCAGCCCCAGAACGGCGAGTAACACAATCTGCTCAAAAGTGCCGAGTAATTCCGCCATGTCTACAATGTAGGCATGGCGGAATATTGGCGTCAAGTTGTTTTTGGTTCTAAGAAACATTGCTCTCGCTACGGACACTGTTGGCTTAGCACCTCATCGCCAGTGGACTCATCGAGAGCAACAATCAGTTGCGAGAAGCCTGCTTTCGGGGAGCAACCCAAAAGCAGGCCTTCTACATCTGGAACCATGGCTCAGCGTAGCTTTGCATACACTGCAACAACTGCAACGGGCTTCATGTATTTTGTCTGCGTTTTAATCGTCGAGAACCCGGCCTCTCGAAGACAGCCTTCGATCTGCCTGCCTTTCTCCGCTGCATCCTCGTCCCTCGCTCCTGAATTGCGCGGCATATACACAGTTAGAAGTAGTCCGCCAGGCTTTAACAAGCAGCCTAGGCGCTGGAAAATAACCGCAGGTTCTTTCCAGAACTGCACTACGTTTACGGAGTAGATCTTATCGAATAAACCAAGGTCTGGAGTCAATGTCTCTGCCGATGCAAGCATCAGCTTCAATTTTCCGCGTTCAATCAATTTCTTATGGCGTTGCGTTGCCTGACCGACCATCAACTCAGAATGATCGATGCCAACGACTTCTGCTGCCTTTGCCGCGGCTTTTCCCGCGGCATTGCCCGGTCCAAAACCAATTTCAAGAATGCGGTCCCCAGGTTCTATCTGTAGAAGCGATAATGTCCAATCACCGCGTTCGAGATTAGAGCGGCGGTTTCCCATAATCCAGCCCGCCAAAGATCCAAAGGCCCCTCGCGGACAGCCAAATTGCTGCGCTACGTAGTTCCCAATACTCATTGATGTCACCTTTCGTGTGTGCTTCTGTGCCTTTTCCTTGCACTTGAGAAAGAGAAGCTATAGTATGCAACTTCAAGTCAACTTGAGGTCAAGAAGTAAAAAATGGACATCACTGAAGTAGTGCAATTGTCTGGTATTTCAGCTTCTGCTCTTCGGTTTTACGAGGAAAAGGGGCTCATCGTATCAGTCGGTCGGCACGGCCTGCATCGCCAGTTTGATAGCAGCGTTTTGGAACGCTTGGCGCTGATATCACTTGGACGTTCCTCCGGCTTCTCGCTCGACGAGATCGCACGGATGTTCGGATCGGATGGGAAACCGTGCATAGACCGCAGATTGCTGGCAGCTAAGGCAGAGCAACTGGACAGAACTATCCAGGAATTGATCACTATGCGCGATGGCCTTCGGCATGCCGCTGCGTGCAGGGCGCCGAGCCACATGGAATGCCCGAAGTTTCGGCATCTCCTAGGCGTAGCAGCATCAAAAGCCGCTAGCACGCCGAAGAAATGATCTCTCAACCGCAGTCTCTAGATGACGGGTCTGGAAAGCTGTCGGCGATCAACATCAGGATTCAGCGTGGTTCAAGATTTGATGGGCTGGAAACGTACGTTGAATATTAACCGCGAACCGGCAGCCTCATCGTTCTGAGTGAGGCGTCTACAAACTGAACCTTGTTCTCAGAGAGAATAGCTAGGCTTGGAACTCGTGTTGCGCAAAATCAACAGATTCATCACCACGCTTTCTCCAGAAACATAAACGAAGGCGTTCTGGACAACTACTACCTGAAGGGTGGCGTTGCCATGGAACTGCGCTTTGCCTAGAGCCTGTTATTAACTTTGTGATCGTAAGCCCCATGGAATCAGTGCGGATTTTCAGAAACGATTACATCTTGAGTGAAAACCGTAGATTCACAGAGGGGCCGAGTGCAACCGAAATCGCGTTTTGCTGGGCTTTTCAACATTTCTCTCGTTCTCAGTACTGCTCAAAGTTAATAACAGGCTCTAGGCGGTATCCACATATATCTGCAGTCTGATCCAAGCACAAGCGAGGGCGGTGCACGAGCGGAAGGCTTCGATGGTTCTGCAGTAGCGTGTACTG
>Ga0207834_1000068_pt1 | contig 32213 bp, 41 predicted proteins | sample LuqExpMetagenom5_FD_187763 | JGI IMG/M metagenome (GOLD analysis project Ga0207834, IMG submission 187763) | Tropical forest soil microbial communities from Luquillo Experimental Forest, Puerto Rico - Sample 5 (SPAdes) | ecosystem: Environmental > Terrestrial > Soil > Tropical forest ...
GTGGCACTGGAAAAGGGTCTGCGTTTCGCTATCCGCGAAGGCGGCCGCACGGTCGGCGCCGGCACGGTGTCGGAAATCATCAAGTAACGAGGGGCTAGGTTTTAGGTGCTAGGTGCTGGAACAACAGCAACTAGCACCTAGCCACTAGAACCTAAACGGCGCGCCAGGGAACAGGGCCGCGGCACGACAAGCGACCTGAGCGATGCGGAACTGATTGCTGGCAGCTCGAACCAAGATCAGGTACGTGGGCGGAGTCTAGAACCCAGCCCACGAGGAAGACGGTAAAGAAGATGGTAGGACAGAGGATTCGCATCCGGTTGAAGGCGTACGACTATCGCGTACTCGATACCTCCACCGGCGAGATTGTGGAAACCGCCCGCCGCACGGGCGCTTCGGTGGCAGGACCGATTCCGTTGCCGACGATCAAGAACAAGTATTGCGTGCTGCGCTCGCCCCACGTCGACAAGAAGTCGCGTGAGTCGTTTGAGATCCGGACGCACAAGCGTCTGATCGATATTCTCGAGCCCACGCAGCAGACGGTGGACGCGCTGATGAAGCTGGATCTTCCGGCCGGCGTCGACGTCGAGATCAAGGCTTTCGAGAAGTAAGCACTTACGGTGCGGCCGGCGCGCCCGCAAGGCGCTCCGGTTGTGGTTGTGGTAGCAGAAAGTATCCGAAGCCCGCGAAGGGCCCGGCAGTGCGACAAATCAAGCGTCGCATGATGAGGTGAGAAAGAAATGGCAGTTACGGGAATTCTGGGTAAAAAAATCGGCATGACACAGGTCTTCGACGAGAAGGGCGATGTGCATCCGATTACGGTTCTTGAGGCAGGTCCCTGCGTTGTGACGCAGTTGAAGACCCTGGCCAAGGATGGCTATGACGCGGCACAGATCGGCCTGGTCGAGTTTGTGAAGGCGAAGAACCTGACCAAGGGCCAGTTGGGCCACCTGGCCAAGACCGAAGCTCCTCCGGTGCGCATGATCCGCGAAGTCGAAGTGCTGGCGGCGAGCGAGGGCGAAGACGAGACCAAGGCGGGCGACCGCGTGCTGGTGGACATGTTTGCCGACGCCAAGTTCGTCGACATCATCGGTACCTCCAAGGGCCGCGGCTTTGCCGGCGTGGTGAAGCGCCACAAGTTTGGCGGTGGCCCCAAGGCTCACGGCCACATGTTCCAGGTGCAGGGTTCGATCGGCGCCTCGAGCTTCCCGTCGCGCGTCTTCCCCGGCCAGCGCATGCCCGGTCACTACGGCTCGGAGCAGGTGACGGTGCGCAATCTGCGCATTCGCGGCATCGATCTGGACGAGAATCTGCTGATGGTGGAGGGTGCAGTCCCTGGCCCCCGCGATGGCTACGTGCTGATTTCGAAGGCTGCAGCGCCTCCTCGTGAGCGTCGCGGCTTTGCAGGCTCCTCGACGGTGGATCCGTTGAAGGCTTCGAAGAAGGCCGGCGGCAAGCGCAAGTAGCACCTGCGGTGCGGCAGACGCGCCTTGCGGCGCAGAGGCGCTCAGCAGGACGCAAGCCGGGCAGAAGCACCCCTTGGGGTGCATGGCATGAAAGTTTGAAGGCCGGAGCCGGGAGGCTGCGGCGGAAGAAGAAGACGACGATGGCAAAAGTAGATGTTGTCAATCTGAACGGCGAGAAGGTTGGCTCGGTTGAGCTGAACGACCAGCTCTTTGGCGCCGACCAGGTGAACGAGGCTCTGCTGTGGGAGGCGGTGAAGCACTATCGCGCCGGCCTGCGCCAGGGCACGCACAAGACCAAGACGCGCAGCGAAGTTGCCGGTTCCGGCAAGAAGCTGTGGAAGCAGAAGGGCACGGGCCGGGCCCGTATCGGCTCGGTGCGCGCGGCGCATTGGCGTCACGGCCACACCGTGCACGGCCCCACGCCGCGCAGCTACGACTACGCCTTTCCGCGCAAGAAGCTGCTGGGCGCCCTGCGCGCAGCCATTGCCGCCAAGCTGGCCGACGGCCTGCTGACGGTGGTGGATACGCTGGAGATTGCCCAGGCCAAGACCAAGGCGTACCGCACGGCCCTCACCAAGCTCGAGGCCAAGCGTACCGCGCTGCTGGTGGAAAACGGCAAGACTCTGACCGAGGCTCTGGTGCTCGGCTCGCGCAACCTGAAGGGTGTGGAGCTGGTGCTGAACAACGAGGTTCATCCCTACGACCTGCTGCGGTACGAACGCGCCATCTTCTCGAAGGCCGCGATCGAAGAGCTGGTTGAGGCGCTGACCAAGTCGGCTCCGAAGTCGAAGCTCGCCCAAGAAACGGAGGCTGCATAATGCCGACTCTCTATACCGTCATTCGCCGCCCGCTGATCACTGAAAAGGGATTGGGCGTGAAGGAAACCGAGGGAACCTTGGTTTTCGACGTGGCGCCGGACGCAACCAAGACTGAAGTGAAGCAGGCCGTCGAGGCTCTGTTCAAGGTCAAGGTGGCTGCTGTGCGCACCGCCAATGTGCTCGGGAAAGAGCGCCGCCGGGGCAAGTTTGCCGGCTATAAGCCGGACTGGAAGAAGGCTTACGTGAAGCTGAAGGCGGGCGAGAAGATGCCCGAGTACGTCAGCAACCTGTAGGCCCGGGGCTGGTGGCGCTTCTCCGCAGGAGAGGGCCCAGGCCGGGAAGAAGGACTATCGGAGCCGCCAAGCAGAAGGGCTCCGGAAAAACGGGAGCGCGACGTGAGCTTGCTCATGTCAGCGCTTCAGGACAAAGACAATGGCTATCAAGACATACAGACCGGTAACGCCGACCCTGCGGTTCCAGACATCGCTGGTGAACGACGACCTGACGACCGATAAGCCGTACAAGCCGCTGCTCACCACGCGTAAGCGTACCGGCGGCCGCCGCAATACGGGCGATCTGGTGATCCGTCACCAGGGTGGCGGCCACAAGCAGAAGATCCGGTTGATCGATTTCAAGCGCGACAAGTTCGGCGTCCCCGGCAAGGTGGCGACGATCGAGTACGATCCGAACCGCTCGGCGCGCATCGCGCTGGTGCATTATGCGGACGGCGACAAGCGTTACATCCTGCAGCCGGTAGGGCTGAAGGTGGGCGCTACGGTACAGTCCGGACCCGAAGCCGACATTCTGGTTGGCAACGCACTTCCGCTCAAGAGCATTCCTGCCGGCACCACGGTCCACGCGATCGAGCTGCGTCCTGGCAAGGGTGCGCAGATGGCCCGCTCGGCTGGCGCGCAGGCGCAGTTGGTGGCCAAGGAAGGCGACTACGCGCTGCTCAAGCTACCTTCGGGCGAAACCCGCAAGGTGCTGGTGGACTGTCTGGCGACAGTTGGCCAGGTAGGCAATACCGATCACGAGAACGTCTCGATCGGCAAGGCCGGCCGTAATCGCTGGAAGGGCATCCGCCCGGCCAACCGTGGTGTCACCATGAACCCGGTCGATCACCCGCATGGCGGCGGTGAAGGCAAGACCTCGGGCGGCCGTAATCCGGTTACGCCGTGGGGCCAGCCGACCCGCGGTTACAAGACGCGCAACAACAAGCGGACCGACGTGTTCATCGTCAGCCGCAGGTCGAAGTAGGGGGAGACGATGGCGAGATCGACAAAGAAGGGTCCGTTTGTAGACACCCACCTGATGGTGAAGGTCGAAACGCTCAACCAGGCCAACGACAAGAAGGTCGTGAAGACTTGGTCGCGCCGCTCGACGATCTTCCCCGAGTTTGTGGGCCACACCATTGCGGTACACAACGGCAAGAAGTTTGTGCCGGTGTACGTGACCGAGAACATGGTGGGACACAAGCTGGGCGAGTTCGCACCGACGCGCACCTTCAAAGGCCACACCGGCGGCAAGGCCGAAGCCGGCGCCAAGGCGCGCTAAGCGAGAAGCAGCTTTCAGCCTTCGGTTGTCAGCTTTCAGCCATGAAAGCGGACAACCGGCCGAAAGTAGCACGGGTTTGACCTGGAGTGGATGCTCCGGGCAGTGAACTAGCTGAGAGCTGAAAGCTGAGGCTGAAAGCTCGCATCTGAGGAAGAGACAATGGCAGTCGAGACAAAAGAGTACCGGGCCGAAGCGAGGTTCCAGCGCGTGTCGCCGCAGAAGGCGCGTCTGGTGCTGGATCTGATCAAGGGCCTCGGGGTCGCTAAGGCGCTGGAGACGGCCGCCTTTACCAAGAAGCGCATTGCGCCGGTGGTGCACAAGCTGCTGACCTCGGCCATCGACAATGCAAAGTACGTGGCTGGCGAACAGGGCATCGATCTGGATGTGGATAACCTGATCGTCAAGCAGGCGCTTGCCAACGACGGACCGCGCATGAAGCGGATCCGCCCTGCCCCCATGGGCCGGGCTTACCGCTACCAGCGCCGTCTGGCGCACATCGTGATCACCGTGGCTGAGCGGCCTGCCGCCAAGAACGTGGTGACCAAGGTCGAAAAGCCGGTAGAGGCTCCCAAGCCTGCCAAGAAGGCTGCCGCCAAGAAGACGGCTGCTAAAAAGACGGCTGTTAAGAAGACTGCTGCCAAGAAAGCAACCGCCAAGAAGGCCGCCGAGTAGGCCCGAAAGCGACGAGAGGAAAAGAGCATGGGACAGAAAGTCCATCCTTATGGATTCCGGCTGGGAGTCAACAAGCCCTGGCGGTCGCGCTGGTTTAGTGAGCGCGAGTACGACAAGCTGCTGGTCGAGGACGTCAAGCTGAAGGCGGAGTTGCGCGATAAGCTGAAGGCGGCTGGTGTGAGCTCGGTAGAGATTGAGCGGCCCGGCAACAAGCTGCGCTTTTTGATCCGCACCGCGCGTCCGGGTATTGTGATCGGCCGCAAGGGCGCCGAGATCGAGAAGCTGAAGGGCGAGCTGGCGAAGCGCACCAATCGCGACGTGTTCATCGATATCATCGAAGTGAACAAGCCGGAATTGGACGCTCAGTTGGTGTCGGAAAACATCGCACTGCAGCTCGAAAAGCGCGTCAGCTTCCGCCGCGCCATGCGTAAGAGCGTGGATTCGGCCAAGCGTTTTGGCTGCAAGGGTATCAAGGTGCGTGTGTCGGGCCGTTTGAACGGCAACGAAATCGCGCGCTCCGAGTGGTATCTGGATGGCCAGTTGCCGCTGCATACGCTGCGTGCCGACATCGATTACGGGTTTTCCGAAGCCCACACCACTTATGGTGTGATCGGCGTGAAGACCTGGATCTATCGTGGCGACATCTACGAGCAGAAGCGTCGCAAGGCGCCGGCGGTATCGACCAGCGTGTTCTAAGTAAGGGACCAGGGACTGAGGGACTAGGGACTAGCCCCTCAAGCCTGGCACCAACGTTGATTGCAGAGATTTTTCTGTAAGCGGGCCGGGAAGTGACCGGAAAGGGGATGCAGGTTGATCCCTGATTTTGAGTCCCTAGTCCCTGGCTTTTTGAGGGTTTCGTTATGTTGATGCCTAAGAAGGTGAAGTACCGCAAACAGCAAAAGGGCAAGCGCCGCGGTAAGGCCTGGCGTGGCTCCTCGCTGTCGTTCGGCGAATACGGACTGAAGGTGATGGAATGCGGTTTTATCACCGACCGGCAGATTGAGGCCAGCCGTATCGCAATGACGCGCTTCATCAAGCGCGGCGGCAAGATCTGGCTGCGCCTGTTCCCGGACAAGCCGATCACCAAGAAGCCGGCTGAAGTCCGAATGGGATCGGGCAAGGGCCCGCTGGACCACTGGGTAGCCGTGGTCAAGCCCGGCAAGATCCTGTTTGAGATGGAAGGCGTGACGCCAGAGATCGCCGAAGAGGCGATGCGTTTGGCCTCGCACAAGCTGCCGCTGAAGACGAAGTTCGTGATGCGGCCAGGTGCGGTGAAGACCACCGCGGCGGCCGAGTAAGCCGAAGCGCGAGAGACGGGCGCCGGGGCGGGCTTGCACGATGAGCCTGGCGATGGGCGCCGGAGAGAGAAACAGAAATGGAACTTGCAAAGATTCGCAGTTTGAGCGACGAGGAACTCGCGCAGCAGGAGAAGACGGCCGCCGAGCAGCTGTTCCGGCTGCGGTTTCAGATCTCGCTCGGCCAGAACGACGGAGTGAAGAAGCTCCGTGAACTGCGCCGCGAGATTGCGCACATCAAGACGGTGGCACGCGAGCGCGAGCTCGGGTTGAACACCGAACAGGCGGCGACCAAGAAGAAGGGAGCGCGGTAATGGCGGCGGAGAACGAAGCAGTGCAGGCGCCGGCAACGCGGCGCAACGAGAAGGTTGGCCAGGTGGTCTCGACCAAGATGGCGAAGACGATCGTGGTCGCAGTCGAGATGCGCAAGGCGCATCCCAAATATAAGAGGATTGTGCGCTCGACCAAGAAGTTCTATGCGCATGATGAGCAGAGCTCGGCGCGTCTGGGCGATGTGGTGCGCATCCGCGAGACCCGTCCGACCTCCAAGCTGAAGCGTTGGGCACTCGAAGAGATCGTCCGTCGTAGCTCGCTGAGCCAGATTGAAGAAGCCGCGCCCAAGGCCGAAGCCAAGTAACGCGAGCGAGAAGGAGAGAGAACCATGGCAGTGCAAATGCGTACCATGCTGGCAGTGGCCGACAACTCCGGCGCCCGCAAGCTGCAGGTGATCCTGCCGCTCGGCGGTGGGCTGGGCTCGAAGGCTGGCCTGGGCGACGTGGTCACCGCAGCGGTGAAGGAAGCCGCTCCGGATGGCACCGTGAAGAAGGGCAAGGTCGTCAAGGCCGTGATCGTCCGCACCCGCAAGGAATATCGCCGCAAGGACGGCACCTACATCCGCTTCGACGAGAATGCGGCGGTGGTGATCAACGACGCGATGGAGCCGGTAGGCACCCGTGTCTTCGGTCCTGTGGCCCGTGAGCTGCGCGAGAAGAAGTTCCTGAAGATCGTCTCGCTGGCTCCTGAGGTGGTCTAAAGGTTCAGGCCACTGACGCAGTTGGTGGCCCTGCTCCCAGACCTCACCAGATTGCGGTGAGAGGGATTCCCGGACTCCGGTACAATAGGAGTTCCGGCAAAAGCACAAAACCGACCGGCGGCCAAGCGGCCCGGGTCGTGGTTTTGGAGAGAAAAGATGGCGAGTGTAGACATTCATCGCAACGATACGGTCAAGATCCTGACCGGCGCCGATCGCGGCAAGACGCAGCGCGTGCTGCGGGTTTTCCCTGAAAAGGGAACGCTGCTTGTCGAGCATGTGCGCATGGTCAAGAAGACCGTTTCGTCGAAGACGGGCAAGCGGACCAAGGGCGGCATTGCCGACCAGGAGTCTCCGATCAACATTTCCAATGTTGCCATCGTGTGCCCTTCCTGCGGCCCGGTCCGTATCGGTCACAAGGTGGAAGGCGCCACGCGCATGCGTGTGTGCAAGAAGTGCGGCTCCGAGCTGCCCACCAAGAAGTAGTGGCCGAGCTCCACGCTCTGCCTTCTGTACATCAGGCTGGGCGCGTGGGGCGCGACTGAAAGACTGACGAAGAACGGAGAGCAGCAAGCTCTCCAGACAACCTTCCGTAGCGGTACACGGCCCTTTCGGGCCACTCCGAAGATCGGAAGAGAGGAAGACGAAGATGGCAGCAAGGCTGAAAGAGAAGTATCACAAAGAGATCAAGCAGGCCCTGAAGAAGGACCTGGCGATCGAGAACCCGATGGCGGTTCCGCACCTGGAGAAGGTTGTCCTGAACATGGGACTGGGTGAGGCCACGCAGAACACCAAGCTGCTGGATCCGTTGGTTGCCGATCTGGCATCCATCGCCGGCCAGAAGCCGGTAACCACCAAGGCCAAGAAGTCCATCGCCGCTTTCAAGGTGCGCGAGGGAATGTCGATTGGCGCCATGGTGACCCTGCGCGGTGATAAGGCTTATGAGTTTCTGGACCGTCTGATTTCGACGGCCCTGCCCCGCGTGCGCGACTTCCGTGGCGTATCGTCGAAGAGCTTCGACGGCCGCGGCAACTACACGCTCGGTCTGCGCGACCAGCTCATCTTCCCTGAGATCGACATCTCGAAGGTGGAGAAGCTGAAGGGTATGAATATCACGATTGTGACTTCTGCCACCGACGACAACGGCGCCCGGGCTTTGCTGAAGGCCTTCGGGATGCCCTTCCGCCAGGGCGCGTAGGGCGGAAGGAGAAGAGGATTATGGCAACCACTGCAAAGATGGTGAAGGACGCGCGGAAGCCGAAGTTTAGCTGCCGCAAGCACAACCGGTGCAAGCTCTGCGGTCGTCCGCGCGGCTACCTGCGCAAGTTCGGTCTCTGCCGCTTGTGCTTCCGCTCGCTGGCGCTCAAGGGTGAGATTCCCGGAGTCAACAAGTCGAGCTGGTAAGAAGCGAGTGGGCAGCGACGAGGGGCCCGGAACCGGTAAAGGTTCCGATGTTGGCCACTCTCCACGACCGAAGTCTGATCCGACGGCTGCCCGCTGACCACTGACCACGTAGATGTATCCATTCCCGCAGGTTCCCGGCTTTGCCGGGCGAACGGGGGATGAAGGAGAAGGAATGAGTCTGACCGATCCTGTAGCGGATTTTCTGGCGCGCATTCGCAATGCGATCCGTGCACGCCACCAGAAGCTGGATGTTCCGGCTTCCAAGTTGAAGGCTGAGATTGCCCGCATCCTCAAGGAAGAAGGCTATATCTCGAACTACAAGACCCAGGAAGAAGACGGCAAGCAGATTCTGCGCGTGTACCTGAAGTATGGTGCGAGCGAGCCTGCGATCCGCGACCTGGCCCGCATCTCGCGTCCCGGCTGCCGCGTTTACATCGGCCGCGACGAGATCAAGCGCGTCCAGGGTGGTCTTGGCATCTCCATCATGACCACGCCCAAGGGCGTGATGACCGGTCGCCAGGCCCGCCGCGAAGGCGTGGGTGGCGAGGTGCTCTGCGAAGTCTGGTAAGCCAAAGGGACTGAGGGACCAGGGGGCTAGGGCCTTGGTTCTTTCTTGCGGGTAGAAGAGGGCTAGCCCTCGTTCCCGAGTCCCGCATCCCTGGTTCGGCTGCAGTGGAACGTCGCGCAAGCGGTGGGACTCGCAAGCCAACAAAGGATTGAAGCAATGTCTCGTATTGGTAAGAAGCCGATCCCGCTGCCAGCGGGCGTCAAGTATAAGGTCGAAGGCAACATCGCGACCGTCGAAGGCCCCAAGGGCAAGGTGACAGCGATGATTGCCAACGGCATCACGCTGGAGACCAAGGATGGCGTTCTGCATGTGGTGCGCGAGAGCGACAAGTATGCAGCCTTCCATGGCCTGACCCGCGCACTGGTCTTCAACGCGGTCGAGGGTGTGACCAGCGGTTGGAAGAAGGAACTGGACATCGTCGGTATCGGTTATCGCGCCGAGCTGAAGGGCAAGGGGATGGTGGTTTTCACCCTGGGCTATTCGCATCCGATCGAGTTCCCGCTGCCTACCGGCATTGAAGTGGCCATCGATCCGAAGCAGACGCATCTGACCGTGACCGGTATCGACCGCCAGAAGGTTGGCCAGGTAGCCGCCGACATGCGCTCGCTGCGTAAGCCGGACCCCTACAAGAACAAGGGCGTTCGCTACTCGGATGAGAAGCTGAAGAAGAAGGCCGGCAAGACGGGCTCGAAGTAAGCAAGAGGAGTGAGCCGCGGTGAGTGGCCAGTGATCGGAAAGAAAGTAGCTGATCGCTGACCACGGCCACGGACCGCTCGATAACCGAACGGGGCTGCTAGGCAGCTCCGCTGATAGGAACGAGGAACCATGATTACGCTGACCAAACGTAATGAGATTCGCCAGCGCATTCACGTGCGCATCCGGCGCAAGCTGTCGGGCACCACGGAGCGCCCGCGCTTGAATGTGTACCGCTCGCTGAACCACATCTATGCGCAGGTGATCGATGACGCCAATGGCGCCACGGTAGCTTCGGCATCGACGCTGGAGCTGAAGATCACCACCGGCGGCAACATTGCCGCGGCCAAGGAAGTGGGCAAGGCGGTAGCCGAGCGTGCCACGGCCAAGGGTGTGAAGAAGGTGGTTTTTGACCGCGGTGGCTATCTGTATCACGGCCGCATCAAGGCTCTGGCCGATGCAGCTCGCGAAGCAGGGCTGGAGTTTTAAGAGACACGGCTGGGCGGCCCTGGGGTCGCTGGCCAGAAGTCGACTGCGGGCGGCGAGCTGCCCGGAAGGACAGACAAGAGCATGACGATTGTTAAGAAGAAACTCGATGCCAACCAGTACAACCTGAAGGATCAGGTGGTGGCCATCAATCGTGTGACGAAGGTGGTCAAGGGCGGCAAGAACATGTCGTTTGCCGCACTGGTTGTGGTGGGCGACGCCGCTTCGGGCGTGGTTGGATACGGATCGGGCAAGGCTAAGGAAGTTCCGCAGGCCATCCGCAAGGGAATCGAGTCGGCCAAGAAGAACCTGTACAAGGTGAATCTGACCGAGACCACGATTCCGCACCAGGTTCTGGGCCGCTTTGGTTCGGGCCAGGTGCTGCTGAAGCCGGCTCCGGAAGGTACCGGCGTCATCGCCGGTGGCGCGGTGCGTGCCGTGATGACCTCGGCTGGCGTGCAGAACGTGCTGACCAAGAGCCTGGGCTCCGCAAACCCGCACAACGTGATCAAGGCGACGTTTGACGCCCTGATCCAGTTGCGCGACAAGGCCGAGGTGGCCAACATCCGCGGCAAGGCCGTGGAGGAGCTCTAAGCCATGGCAGAAACCAAGAAGATCCGTCTGCAGTATTACCGGTCGAAGATCGCGACTCCCACCAAGCACAAGCTGGTGATCAAGGGTCTCGGCTTCACGCGGCTCAACCAGATCATTGAGCGCGAAGACACTGAATCGATCCGTGGCATGGTGAAGGCAGTTCCGCACCTGGTCCGGATTGTGGAAGACTAATCACAGTCGTGAGCAAGGTACAGTGGGCAGTGATCAGGGCGAGGCTCTGAGAGCTGTCCACTGTCGGCTGTACACTGAGAAAACGCGAGTCGGGTAAGGCTTGGACGGCCGCATCCGGCGTATGAGCGAGGAGAATTATGGCACTCAATCTATCCAATCTGCGCGCGCCCAAGAAGGCAAATACGGCGCGCAAGCGTGTGGGCCGCGGTATGGGCTCGGGCATGGGCAAGACCTCGACCAAGGGCCACAAGGGCCAGCGGTCGCGTTCCGGCTTCAGCATGATGCGTGGTTTTGAAGGCGGCCAGATGCCGCTGCACCGCCGTCTGCCGAAGCGCGGCTTCACGAACATCTTCCGCGTTGAGTACACGGTGATCAATCTGGCCCGCATTGCCGAGCTGGGTGTGACCGAGATCGCTCTGGAAGATTTCAAGAAGCTGGGCCTGGTTGCCTCCAAGCGCGCTCTGATCAAGATCCTCGGCGATGGTGAACTGAAGGCGGCTATTACGATTCAGGCGCACAAGTTCTCCAAGTCGGCCGTGGAAAAGATCGAGAAGGCCGGCGGCAAGGCGGTCGTGATCGGCGGCGAGGCCGCGAAGGTAGCGTAGCAAGTACGGCCCCACAGCCACGCAGCAATGCGCTGGATGTGGGGCCGGCAAGTTTGCGTGATCTGCATCCGGATCGAGTCCTCTGCGTGGGGCAATGCATCGAACGGGCCTGGGCAGGGCTGAAGGCAAAGATGCCCGGTGATCCACAGATGCGTAGAGCACGAAACAGGCCGAGCCTGATAGAAATAGTGTGACGGCCCGCATATCCCGCACTTGACCGGCTTTTCTACGATGGCCGCGACCGGGACAGGACCGGAAATCAAAGAGGCAAACGAACGGGCCACTCAGCCCGACGGCGGACAAGCGACATGCTCGAGAAGTTTCTGAATATCTTCCGGATTCCCGATCTGCGCAAGCGGGTCCTGTTCACCCTTGGGATTCTGGCCATCTACCGGCTGGGTGCGTGGATTCCGACCCCTGGTGTGAACACCAAGCAACTCGAACTGATGTTCAACGCGATGAGCGGCTCCGCACTGGGCCTGATGGATTTGTTCAGCGGCGGCACCATGCGCCGTATGACGATCTTCGCGCTTGGCATCATGCCGTACATTACCGCGTCGATCATCTTCCAGTTGCTTTCAGTGGTGTACGAGCCCCTGGCGCGCATCCAGAAGGAAGGCGAGCTGGGCCGTCGCAAGATTACGCAATGGACCCGCTACCTGACGGTGATTCTGGGTGGTTTGCAGTCGATGGGTATTGCCGCGCTGCTGATGAAGCAGGGCTTGGTGATCCATCCCGGAGCCAGCTTCATGCTGCTCACGGTATTGACGCTGACCACGGGCACCGCCTTCATCATGTGGCTGGGTGAGCAGATTACGGATCGCGGCATCGGCAACGGCATGAGCTTGCTGATCTTTGCCGGCATCATCGCCGGCCTGCCGCACGGCGCCATGGAACTGGTGAACAAGGTGCAGACCGACGCCTGGGGTCCGCTGACCTTTGTGCTGGTTCTGGTCTTGCTCGCCGGCATGATCGCGGTGGTGGCCTTTATTGTGTACGTGGAGCGCGCTGAGCGCCGCATCCCCATCCAGAGCGCGCGCCGTATTGTGGGCCGCCGCATGATGGGTGGGCAGTCCAGCCATTTGCCGCTCAAGGTGAATTCGGGTGGCGTGATGCCGGTCATCTTTGCCAGTTCGATTCTGTCGGCCCCCATGCTGCTGCGTAGCTGGGAGTGGGCGGAAAACAACCCCTACATGCATAAGGTGATTGAAGCGTTGCAGCCGGGCTGGCCCTGGTATGAAGCCCTGTATATGCTGGGCATCATCTTCTTCGCTTACTTCTACGTCTCGATCGTGATGAAGCCGGATGACATTGCGGACAACTTCCGCAAGTCGGGCTCGTTCATCCCGGGCATCCGTCCGGGCAAGCGGACCTCGGACTTTATCAACGACATTCTGACGCGGCTGACCCTGGTGGGCGCTATCTACCTGATTCTGATCTCGCTGGTTCCGACCTTCCTGATCTCGGGTATCCGCCTGGATAAGCTGTTCCTGGTTGGTAAGTTGTTTGAGAGTCTGCCTGCGTGGGCGATTCACGGCATGAACGTGAACTTCTACTTTGGCGGCACCTCGCTGCTGATCGTGGTGGGTGTGGCCATGGACACCGTCAACCAGATCGAATCGCAGCTGATCATGCGTCACTATGACGGCTTTTCCCCGCGCTCCGGTCGCATCCGCGGAAGGAAAACGTGGTAATGTCTTCGTTGACTTCTTCAGTACAAAACGGCCGGGGAGCGGATGTGAAATCCGCCCCCGGCCCGATTCTTTTGTTGGGCGCGCCCGGCGTGGGAAAGGGCACTCAGGCCAAGGAGCTGGTCAAGCTGTGGGGCATCCCGCAGATTTCTACCGGCGACTTGTTGCGCGCGAACGTTGCCAAGGGTACGGAACTCGGCAAAACCGCCAAGGAACTGATGGGGCGGGGCGAACTGGTGCCCGACTCCCTGGTGAACGAGATGGTGGCGGCCCGGCTGCTCGAACCCGATACGGCCAACGGCTACATCCTGGACGGCTTCCCTCGGACGCTGGGCCAGGCGGGTTGGCTGGATGGACGGCTGGCCCAGCAGGCAGGGAGCCTGCCGGTCATTGCTGTCAGCATTCAGGTCAGCTATAATCAATTACTGCGTCGAATTACGGGCCGGAGGAACTGTCCGGTCTGCCAATCCATCTACAACATCTACCTGAACGCTCCGAAGAACGAGGGGTTCTGCGATGTGGAAGGTGCGGCGCTAGTTCAGCGAGCCGATGACACCGAAGAGGTTTTCAAAGAGCGCATGCGCGCCTATGAGGCCTTGACGGCGCCGGTGGTGGATCACTACCGCGCACAGGGCAGGTTTGCTGAAGTGGATGGAGATCGGGCAATTCTCGAAATTGCCGAAGGAATTGTGACCGCCGTTGAGAAGTTGCGCGGATAGGCGCGGCTCTGCGGCAGTTTGTGTTGTGAGAACGAGGGATCGGATTTCAGGGAGCAGTGCTTTACATGGTGAGGTTTCTCACTCTGCCCCTGATTTCTGACCCCTGAAACCTTGGGAAAGCTGGTCCTACGTTGGCAGTCGTCCTGAAGTCGGCAGCAGAGATCGAGAAGATGCGCAAGGCGGGTAAGGCTACCCGCGAGGTGCTTGAGCTGGTTCGGAGCCTGGTTGTTCCCGGCGCAACCACGCTGGATCTGGAGAAGGCAGCCGAAGCTAGAACGAAGGAACTGGGCGCGAAGCCGGCCTTCAAGGGATATCACGGGTATCCCTGTGTGCTATGCACCTCAGTGAACTCCGAGGTGGTGCACGGGATTCCTTCCGCCAAGCGTGTTCTGCACGATGGGGACATTGTTTCGGTGGATTTTGGAGCTTTTGTCGACGGCTATTGCGGCGATTCTGCGATCACGGTCCCAGTGGGCAACGTGACGCCTCAAACCGCCAAGCTGCTCGAAGTAACCGAGAAGTCGCTCTACGCGGCAATCGACGTGGTGAAGCCGGGTGCAACGCTAGGCGATGTGGGCTGGGCGGTGCAGGAAGTAGTGGAAGCCGCAGGCTTTTCGGTAGTACGTGATTTTGTGGGGCACGGAATTGGATCTGCGATGCACGAAGATCCTCAGGTGCCCAACTTCGGCGACCGTGGCCGGGGCATGAAGCTGAAGGCTGGCATGGTGATCGCCATCGAACCGATGGTCAACGCCGGCAAGTACGATGTGGTAGTGCTCAAGGATGGCTGGACGGCCGTTGCCGAAGACGGCAGCATGAGTGCTCATTTTGAGCACACGGTGGCGGTAACCGCCACTGGCGCGCGAATTCTTACCGAGTAACAGCTCGGTTGAACCAGCCGGCGGGGCGTAAGCGGCCGGCGAAAGCGGGATACGGATTGTCGAAGGAAGACGCGATTGAGGTAATGGCAGTGGTGATTGAGACCCTGCCGAATGCCATGTTCAAGGTCAAGCTCGAGAATAATCACGAGGTGCTGGCGCACGTCTCGGGCCGCATGCGGAAGAACTTCATCCGTATTTTGCCGGGCGACCGCGTGGCGGTGGAGTTGAGCCCCTACGACCTGAACCGCGGACGCATCGTCTACCGCTACAAATAGCTTGCAGCCGACAGCCTTCAGCTTTCAGCTTTCTGCTCGATCCAGTGCCCTGCATCGGATGAGCCGAAAGCTGAAGGCTGAGAGCTGAAAGCTGTTTGGAACACCTCGCACCGGCTCTTTTTGCGGTGCGGAGAAGGGCAGTAAAAATGAAAGTCCGTGCATCTGTGAAGAAGATTTGCGTGAAGTGCAAGGTCATCAACCGCCATGGTGTGGTTCGTGTGATCTGCGAGAACGCAAAGCACAAGCAGCGCCAGGGCTAAGCAGTCTGGCAGCGTTTGCTGAAGGCTCCAGGCAACACGAGGCGAGTTAGCTGGTGTCAAGGCTTGCGATGAACCTCAAGGAGCAGGAAGCACTAATCCGTGCGGACCGGCGCTTGGCCGGAGGCACACCAACCGCAGTAACGAAGGATTCCGAATGGCACGTATTGCTGGCGTCGATCTGCCCCGCAACAAGCAGGCTCGGATCGCGCTCACTTACATCTACGGCATCGGTGACCCTCGCGCTCTGTCCATCCTCGAGAAGGCGAAAGTTGATCCCTTCAAGAAGATCCAGGACCTGAGCGAAGAAGAGGTCAACCATATCCGTCAGGTGATCGAAGACGAGGGTGGAGTTGAGGGTGACCTGCGCAAGGACATCCAGATGCACATCAAGCGTCTGATCGAAATTCAGAGCTACCGTGGCTCGCGCCACCGCCGCTCGCTCCCCGTGCGCGGACAGCGCACCCACACCAACGCCCGCACGCGCAAGGGCCCCCGTAAGGGCACCGTGGCAGGCAAGAAGAAAGCGACGGCGAAGACCTAATGGCGAAACAACAGCAGGGCGCCGGAAAGGCCGCCAAGAACAAGAAGTTCAAGAAGCGCGAACGCAAGAATGTGCCGTACGGTATCTGCCACATTCAGGCTTCGTTCAACAACACCATTGTCACCATCACCGACCAGGTGGGCAACACGCTGAGCTGGAAGAGCTCGGGTTCGCTCGGCTTCCGCGGATCCCGCAAGGGCACCCCGTTTGCGGCCCAGCAGGCAGCGTCGAACGCCGCCGGCATGGCGCGCGATCACGGTCTGCGCTCGGTGGATGTGCGCGTTGCTGGTCCCGGATCGGGCCGCGAGTCTGCGATTCGCGCCCTGGCTGCCGCCGGTATCGAAGTGAAGTCCATCCGCGACGTCACTCCGGTTCCGCACAACGGCTGCCGTCCGCCCAAGCGCCGCCGCGTGTAAGAAAACCTGTTCTAGGTGCTGGGTTCTAGGTGCTGAGTCACTAGAACCTAGCACCTAACACCTAGAACCTCAAGATCGGGCCGGGATGAAACGCATCTGCGGTTAAACCGGCCGTCATCCGAAGTCAGGAGAAGAAATGGCACGTTATACAGGAGCAGTCTGCCGCCTTTGCCGGCGCGAAGCTACCAAGCTTTTTTTGAAGGGCACCAAGTGCACCAGCGAGCGTTGCCCGCTGGAGAAGCGCAACTTTCCTCCCGGACAGCATGGTAAGGACCGCAAGGCCAAGATCGTTGGTTACGGCCTGCAGCTGCATGAGAAGCAGAAGGCCAAGCGTATGTACTTTACGCTGGAAGGCCAGTTCCGCGAGTACTACGAGAAGGCCAGCCGCGCCCAGGGCGTTACCGGCGAACTGCTGATCCAGCAGCTCGAGCGCCGTTTGGACAACGTTGCTTTCCGTCTGGGCTTTGCCATCAGCCGCCGTCAAGCGCGCCAGGTGGTTCGCCACGGTCATGTGCAGGTGAACGGCAGGAAGGTGAACATTCCCTCCTTCCAGGTGAACGTGGGCGACGAGATCGCGATCCGCGATGGCGCCAAGAAGCTCGTCATCATCGAGCAGGGCACCCAGTACGCCGCGCAGAACCCGGTTCCCGCATGGCTGGAAGCCAATTTTGAAAACATGTCGGGCCGCGTGCTGCACTTGCCCAAGCGTACCGATGTGGATCTGCCGATCAACGAACAGTTGATCGTCGAACTGTACTCGAAGTAATCGCCAGGGAATAGGGGCGAAGGGAACAGGGACGAAGGGACTAGGGACCAGGACTGCTAGAAGGAATGGCAACATCCTGATCCCGAGCCTCTAGCCCCTAGCCCCTAGTCCCTAATCTCTGCAATTCAACCCGAAGGAGAACTTGTCTGGCCGCCGCAAAATGCTTCGCGACGCTTGCCGGACGGGAAACGAGAGACGTATATGCTTTGGAGAGGATTTCAGAAACCGAAGCGTCTTGCGGTTGATACCGAGACGCTGACTGACACCTACGGCAAGTTCAGCGCTCAGCCGTTCGAGCGCGGATTTGGCACCACGATCGGCAACGCCTTGCGGCGTACGCTGCTCAGCTCGATTGAGGGCGCGGCAGTGACGGCTATCCGCATTGAAGGCGTGCTGCACGAGTTCCAATCGATTACCGGTGTTGTGGAAGACGCGACCGACATCATCCTGAACCTGAAGCAGGTACCGTTCAAGCTTGCAGGCGATGGACCGAAGGCGCTCTATCTGCGTGCCGACCAGCCGGGCGTTGTAACCTCCGGCATGATCGAAGCCGATGGGGATGTGGAGATCCTCGACAAGAACGTCTACATTGCAACCGTCTCCGAGGGTGGCAAGCTGGACATGGAAATGCGTTTGAAGCGTGGACGCGGCTATGTTTCAGCAGACAAGAACTTCGATGCAGATCTGGGTCTGGGCTTCATTCCCGTGGACTCGACGCATTCACCGGTTCGCCGTGTGAACTACGTTGTGGACGCGGCCCGTTTGGGACAGATCACGGATTACGACAAGCTGACGCTCGAAGTGTGGACCAACGGTGCAGTTCTGCCGGCCGACGCCATTGGCCTGGCCGCCAAACTGCTCAAGGACCACATGAACATCTTCATCAACTTCGAAGAGGAAATCGAAACCGAGTCGCGGGCAGAAGAAGGCCGTCCGCTGCTGCGCAACGATAACCTGAATCGCTCGGTGGAAGAGCTTGAGTTGAGCGTTCGCAGCTACAACTGCCTGAAGAACGCCAACATTCAGACCATCGGCGAGCTGGTCCAGAAGACCGAAGCCGAGATGCTGAAGACCAAGAACTTCGGCCGCAAGAGCCTGAACGAGATCAAGGAAATCCTGGCGCAGATGGGCTTGTCGCTGGGCATGAAGATCGACGAGCATGGCAACGCGGTTCCTGGTCCCACCAGCATTCCGCCGGCAACGGCGCTGGCCGCCAGCTACAACCACTTCGAGGACGAAGACGAGCCTCTGGATTCGGTGGATCTGCAACTGCCCACCGAGTCGGAAAATTTCTAAGCAAAGGGACTAAGGGACCGGGGGACGAAGGGACAGAGGGAGATCAGGCGAGAGTTAGCCGAGTCCCGGGTCCCACGTCCCGAGTCCCTGGAAAGAAGAGATTTCGATCATGCGCCATCGCAATGGAGGATTCAAACTCGGACGTAACACCAGCCACCGCCGCGCCCTGCTGCGGAACCTGACGACGTCCGTGATCCTGGAGGATCGTGTGGAAACGACCGTGGCCAAGGCCAAGGCGGTGCGTCCCCACGTGGAAAAGATGATCACCCTCGGTAAGAAGGGCGATCTGCACTCGCGCCGTCAGGCGCTCAGCTTCCTGCAGACCGACACGGCCGTGACGCGTCTGTTTGAGATCGTTTCGCCCCGCTACGGCGATCGCCAGGGTGGCTACCTGCGCATTGTGCGCACCGGCTTCCAGAAGGGCGACGGAGCGGAGAAGGCTTTCATCGAGCTCCTGGGCGCGGAGAAGGAATTGGCCGTCAAGCAGCAGAAGTCCGCTGATGCGAAGGCCAAGAAGCGCAAGGAACTGGAAGAGGCCATGGAAGCGGCCAAGAAGGACGAAGAAAAGGGCGGCGGCGAAGAAGCTGCCTAGAGAATTTGCCCTCGTGGCAAACTTCTCAATGTACCTTTGTACTTTCGACAGGCGCATCCCCACGTGGGGTGCGCCTGTTTCCTTTTGGCAGGGAGGCAGCCGGAAGCTTCGCAGAAGCTCTTACAATCGTTCCAGGGCTAAGGGGCCAGCACGCTGCGCGTCTGGGCTCAATTCCCCGTTCCAACTCAAGGTCCTGCTTTGTACGCGCGGGTATTTAAAGGAGATGCCAGTGGTTGCAAGTTTTACGGTGGTTCCAATGGGTGTGGGTGAATCGGTGAGCCATTTGGTGGCGGAGTCGCTGAAGATTGTGGATGCGTCCGGCCTGGACTATCAGTTGGGTCCCATGCAGACGATCGTGGAGGGCGAGGAAGCGCTGGTCATGGAGACCATCATGGCCTGCCATCGGCGTATGAAGGAGCTGGCGCCACGGGTACTGACCACGATCAGCATCGACGACCGCACGGGAGCCACCCATCGCCTACGGGGCAAGGTGGCCGACGTGGAAAAGCAGTTGGGCAAGACCCTCCGCAGGGTGAGCGGCGAGTAGCTGCTGCCGCTACTCGAGCAGCTTGAGCACGGCCTGACCCATGGAGTTGGCCTGGGCGATGGCGGCAATGGCCATTTGCATCTGCACCTGCTGCAGGGCCAGTGCGCTGCTGGCGGCGGCATAATCGGTGGCCTGGATCGCATCCAGGGCGGAGAGTGTGTTCTGCTCCTGGGCGTTGAGCACGGCGGAGTGCGCAGAGAGGACGTTGATCTGAGCACCCAGATAGCCATCCTGCGCGGAAATGGCCGCCATGGCGTTGTTGATGCTGGTTAGAGCGGTTTGCGCGCTGGTGGTCGAACTCAGACTGGTGTCGCTCAGGTCAACGGAAGTGCCGCTGCTGTAGCTCATGGTACCGGGTGTGCTGCCTGTAGGACTGGCATAGGCGATGGAACCGCCCTGATTGCCCACGGTGCTCGTCGAGAGAGGCGAGAAGGTGAGTGCATCCACAAAGGAACCCAGCAGAGAGCCATCGGAGGTGAAGTTATCCACGGTGCGTCCGAAGACGGTTTGCTGGTTGTAGGTGGTGGTGTGGCCGATGTTATTGATCTCAGCCAGAATGGATTCATATTCCTGATCCGCTGCGGCCGTCTGGGTGCTGTTCAGCACACCGTTGGAGGCCTGGGTTGCGAGTGTTACGGCCCGGTTGAGCAGGTTGGTTACCTGGCCCAGCGCGCCATCCGCTACCCGGAGCATGGCGATCGACTCCTGGGTGTTGATCATCGACTGCGACAGGGCAGCGATGTTGGCGTTCATGGTGTTCACCATGGACAGCCCGGCTGGGTCGTCGGAGGCGGAGTTGATGCGGGAGCCCGAGGATAACTGAGCGAGCGTGGAGCTCATGCGCGCACTCAGGCGATTGAGGTTGTTGATTCCCTCAATCGCTGAGATATTCGCCAAGATTCCGAGAGACACAGCTTCCCCAAGCGGATAGCTCCGCTAGGGTGTTCATCGCTCGATTAGTGAGGAAACGCTAATTGCGTGGAATCGCGACAAGCGGGGAAGAGCGGCTCCGCTGCTTTTTAGCGGGCGGAGCGGGCGCGGAGACCGACGCGTAGACTGGCGCGGCGGAAGAAGAACAGAATCAGGAAGTCGAGCAGGATCAGAACCACTGCGCCGGCTGTGTCCAGCAGAACGTCCCGAAACATTCCGGTACGGTTAGGCAGCATGCTCTGATGCCATTCGTCGCCACTGGCTATCAGGAAGGTGCAGGTGAGCGCCAGAGCTGCGCAAAAGGCAAAACTGCGCCGTGGGAGGACACGCAGCCAGGCGCGCAGCCAGGAGAGCCCAACCAGTCCGTATCCGAGAAAATGACCGCACTTGCGCAGGTGGTGGTGGAAGACCTCCAACTGTGCGTCGCTCATGGGGCCGAACAGGAACTCGGTGATTTTACGGAAGGGGCCGGCGGTGTGGTCGGCCCCCATGAATTCCGTGGACTCCATGCAGATCACGGTAACGGCCAGAATGACAGGCCACCACGTAGAGATCCAGAAGCCCACTTTAGCGTGCTTACTCGACATGATAGTTGGGAGCCTCGCGCGTGATGATCACGTCATGCACGTGGCTCTCGCGCAGGCCGGCGCCGGAGATACGTACGAAGCGCGCCTTCTCATGCAACTCGGCAATCGTGCTGCAACCCACATAACCCATGCCGGAGCGCAGACCACCCACCAACTGGAAGACCATGGCTTCCAGAGGTCCACGGTAAGGTACGCGGCCCTCGATGCCCTCGGGGACAAACTTGGCCAGACGGTTTTCCGAGCTCTTTTCGCGCTGCACCACGGAAACCGTACCGCCGTTGGCTGCAGCCAAGTCGGTATTGGACTGGAAGTAGCGCTCGCCGGAGCCTTGGCTCATGGCGGAGAGCGAACCCATGCCGCGGTAGCTCTTGAAGCTGCGGCCCTGGTAGAGGATGGTCTCGCCCGGGCTTTCATCCACGCCGGCAAACAGCGAGCCGATCATCACGGAGTCCGCGCCGGCTGCAATGGCCTTGGTGATCTCACCCGAGTACTTGATGCCGCCATCGGCGATGACCGGGATGCCACGCTCGCGCGCCGCACGAGCGGCTTCCGCGATAGCGGTGATCTGCGGCATGCCCGCGCCGGTGACCATGCGGGTGGTGCAGATGGAACCAGGACCGATGCCCACCTTGATGGCGTCCGCTCCGGCATCCATCAACGCCAGAGCGCCGTCGTAGGTGGCCACATTGCCGGCCAGCAGGCCCACGTTCGGGAAGGCCTTCTTGACCTGGCGTACGGCGTCGAGCACACGAGAGGAGTGTCCGTGCGCGGAATCGATGGCCAGCACATCGGCGCGGGCGCGGACCAGCTCAGCGGCGCGCTCCAGAAAGTCGCCGGTGGCGCCAATGGCTCCGCCCACACGCAAGCGGCCTTGTTCATCCTTGCAGGCGTTGGGGTACTTGAGCTTTTTCTGGATGTCCTTGACCGTGATCAGGCCCTTGAGCTCGTAGTTCTCATTGACCACCAGCAGCTTTTCCACGCGGTGCTTGTGCAGGATCTGCTCGGCCTCTTCGAGGGTGGTGCCAACGGGAACCGTGATCAGGTTTTCCTTGGTCATCACATCGTCAACGGGAATGTCGGTGCGGGTTTCAAAGCGCAGATCGCGATTGGTGAGAATGCCCACCAGCTTCTTACCGCTGGTGACGGGCACGCCAGAGATCTTGTAGCGGCGCATCACGTCCAGCGCGTCGGCAATCAGTTGATTGGGACCGATGGTGACCGGGTCCACGATCATGCCGCTCTCCGAGCGCTTGACCTTGTCAATTTCACCGGCCTGGTCGGCAATGGAGAGGTTGCGGTGCACAATGCCGATGCCACCGGCCTGCGCCATGGCAATCGCCATGCGCGACTCAGTGACCGTGTCCATGGCCGAGCTGAGCAGTGGGGTGTTCAGGGTGATTGCGCGGGTGAGCTGCGTCTGTGTGCTTACGGTTGCGGGAACCACGTCGCTGTAGGCGGGCACCAGCAGCACATCATCAAATGTCAAAGCTTCAGGCAATTTGTCGGTCAGCATATGCTCTTATGCGCCTGGCAACCGGGGAGTCGTGTCCGCGGTCTGGCAGGCGCTTCGTTCTATTGTAGCGGACGGAAAACCGGTAGCCGCGCGCTGAAATGCGCATTTTGCCGCATTTTCGTACTCCGCGGGCAGAGGAAGACCTGCATTCCTGCAGGCCCGCGGCACGGCTGCCTGTGTGCAAAGCCTCTTGGCTACGGGGTTTGCCGCGAACGCTTAGGCGGTGAAACTTCTTCCGGTCGACTTCGACCAGTTCAACCGCGCTGGCGAAGTGCCTGCTCCACCACGCGGCGCATCTCAGCCTCCGGAGCTGGTTTGCCGGTCCAGATTTCAAACTGACGCGCGCCCTGTTGGACAAACATCTCCATCCCACCGATGGTGGCCAAACCCCGACTGGCGGCCAGCTTGAGCAGCGGCGTCTGGAGCGGGTTGTACACCATGTCGAAGACCAGCCCGGCGTTCAACTGGTTTTCCGCAAGCGGCAATTGCTGCTCCACACCCTTCATGCCACAAGGGGTGGTGTTGAGCAGCACATCGAAATCTCGATGCCCGAGTTCAGCCATCTTCAAGGCCTGAGCGCCCGCCTGTGCAGCAAGCTTTTGCGCTGTTTCGTGGGTGCGATTGACCACGAAGACCTCCGCTCCTTCTGCCACCAGGCCAAAGATCGCAGCTCGCGCCGCGCCTCCCGCGCCCAACACGGCAATCCTTGCGCCCTTCAGTTGCAACCGCCGTTCCAGGGGACGCACCACTCCGGCTACGTCGGTATTGAAGCCGTGGAGCTTGCCATCGGCTGTGGCGCGCAGGGTATTGCAGGCGCCAATCCGCTCCACCAGCGGATCCATGTGCGCCAGGTGCGGCAACACCTCCTGCTTGAGCGGCATGGTGACGGCCACGCCGGCCATGGGCAATTCGCTCACCAGGGTCAAAAGATCGCTGAGCGCGGTCACCTTCAACGGAAACATGACCGCATTGACGTTCTCTGTGCGGTAGGCAGCGTTGTGCATCAAGGGAGAAAGCGAGTGGCCAATGGGATTGCCGGCTACGCCAAAGATGCGTGTGTCCTGGTTGATGCGTTCAATGTGATACAGCTCGCGCAGGGTGCGAACGGTTACCTGGCCGGGCGCTGTTCCCGCGCCTTGATCGGGTGCGGCAAAGGTGAAGCTGGCGCCTTCACGAGGACCGAGTACGCGGCTTATCAAGCCCTCCTCACCCATGGCGATGCCTACGATCCGCGTATGCACGGAGCGTTCGCGGATGAGCTTGAGCACTTCCAGATTGTCCGCGAGTGAGCGCGCCGTGGAAACCACCTTGATGTACTCCGGCCGGAAGGCGGCAATGCGATCGGCGGCCTGCGCCAAGTGGCGGGTTTGGGTAAAGTCGTGGGTACTGATCAGCAGCGCCGCTCCTGCAGCGTGGATTGCTGTGCGGAAGCGTTCCAACTGGGCTGGCGTGGTCTCCGCTGCGGTTTCGATCTCCAGATCGACAATGCCGCAACCGGCTTCGGCGGCAGCCATGAGCATGGCCAGCTCTTCCGCTACAGTGCCCTCAAAACTGCCTCCACCTGGTATGCGGCGGCAGGTGCCCACTGCGAGCAGCCCATGAGGACGGGCCAGAAACTGCCGGAGCGGAGCCAGGACCTCGGCTGGAGCCGCCAGGGAATCCAGCCGGAACTCCAAAAACTGGGAGTCGCGCGCGGCGGCTTCCGCCCGCTCAATGAGTTCGGTAGGCGTAGCCGCTTGAATCGCGACGCAGAGCTGACCCGGGCGCAAATGGGCTGGCCTGGGAGTACCGGATGCGGAATGCAGCGTGTCCTGAGACATAGAACAATTGTGGCATTTTTACGGGCGGAATTTCGCAGTCTGAAAGAGGAGGGAAGCAGGAGTTGTGCGCGAGCGGAATGTATTGCATCGTTTTTAGTGCAATGCACGGGAACAAGAGCAAAAGCGGTGCAGGAGAAAGGGAATGCAATGGTTTGAGTGCACTTTTGCGGCAGGTGCAGGGCCCTGGTCAGGAGTACTGCACTACTTCCAGTGCATTGATCGGTATCTACGGACCGCGAAAGGCATACCAAGAATAATTGCACTGCTTTTGGTGCACAGGTAGTGAGTCTGCGCGTTCCCTTTCCGCACCGGTACGCGGCGGGATGTGGATCGTCCCGGTTGCAAGTGCATCCGATAGGTGAGGATAGAGAAAAGGAGTTCCGCACGAATGTCCATCGAGCCCATTCCCCACGTACTTGATCCGCTTGCCCTGACCACCGAAACCCGCGTATGGGAGGCGGGCGGCGCGGCTTCAGCCGCAGCTTTGACCGCATGGGTGAATGCCCGGCTTGCCGCTCACGAGGCGGCCCTTGCGGCACTCGTCCGGGTGGAAGGCAAAAGGACTGCCGAAAATACCTTGCGGCTCTACGACGTGATTCTGGAGCAACTGCACCTGGCCAGTTCCCAGGTGGGGCTGATGAAGTCCGTGGCTGAGGACAAGGCTGTGCGCGATCAGGCTCGCGAGGAAGCGCAGCGGGTGAGCATGGCATGGAACAAGCTGGGGCTCAATCGCGAGGTATACGATGCGCTGGCCGCGGTTGATCTGGAGAGCGCGGATGCCGCCACCCGGCACTACATGGAACGTACTCTGCTGGGCTACCGGCTGGCGGGTGTGGATCGCGACCAGGCGACACGCGAGCGCCTAGAGAAGCTGCAGGAAAAGTGCACCCAACTGGTTCTCGAGTTTGGCAAAAACATCCAGGAGGGCGGCAAGCAACTGGAGGTTACCGCCGAGGAACTGGAAGGCCTGCCGGAGGATTACATTGCCCGTCACAAGCCGGATGCGGAGGGCAAGATCGTGCTTACCACCGACTACCCAGACATGCAGCCGGTGATGACCTTTGCCGGCTCGGCTCAGTTGCGGGAGCGCATGTTTGTGGCCTACAACACGCGGGCGTTTCCGGCCAACAAACAGATTTTGCTGGATCTTCTGGCCACGCGTCAGGAGATTGCCCAGGTGCTCGGCTTCCGTAGCTGGGCCGATCTGGCGACGGCGGATCAAATGATCGGCTCGGCGGCCAACGTGCGTACCTTCCTGGGCAAGCTGAATGCGGCCAGCGCGGAGGGCGCACGGCGCGAGCATCGGCTGATCCTCGACTTTGCCCGCAGCGTGGACCCGACTCTTACCGCCATTGATCAGCCCAGCAGAGGCTACTGGTATGAGCAGTTCCGCCGCAAGGCATTCGATTTCGATTCGCAATCGGTGCGGCCCTACTTCCCCTATGAGCAGGTGGAGCAGGGCGTACTGGCTACGGCGGCCAAGCTCTTTCACGTGGAGTTTAGGCGCTCGGCGCAGAAGGCCTGGCATCCTTCGGTTGCGGTTTACGACCTGTACGACCAGGGCGATCTGGCCGGCCGCTTCTACCTGGACATGCATCCACGCGAGGGCAAGGATAAGTGGTTTTATGCCACCAATCTTGTGACCGGCGTGCAAGGGCGCTACCTGCCGGAGGCGGCTCTGGTGTGCAACTTCCCCGGAGGAGAGGAAGGCGATCCGGGATTGATGGAGTTCCAGAACGTCGAAACCTATCTGCATGAGTTTGGCCACCTGATGCATACGCTGCTGGGCGGGCGCACGGAGTGGGCCGGCATCTCCGGCTTTGCCACTGAGCATGACTTCATCGAAGTGCCTTCGCAGACACTCGAAGAATTCTTCGGCAATGCAGAGTTGCTGCGGAGCTTTGCCCGGCACTACCAAACCGGTGAGCCGTTGCCGGCCGATATGATCCGCCGCATGAAGGGAGCCGACGCTTTTGGCCGCGCTGATGCGCAGCGCGCTCAGTTGAACTACGCCACGCTTTCGCTGGACTTGCATGACGAGGATCCTGCCGGACTCGATCTGGATACCAAGCTGCGGGCAACCTATGAGAGTTTTCAGCCCTGGACCTTTCATCCGGCGAGCAAGATGTATGCGAGCTTTGGCCATCTCACCGGTTACTCCTCGAACTACTACACCTATGCGCTCGACAAGGTGATTGCGCTGGACTTCTTTACGCAATTCGATCCGGCCGATCTGTTGGGCTGCGCTGCCGGCGAACGCTATCGCCGAACAGTCCTGGAGCAAGGAGGATCGAAGCCGGGTCGCCAGATGGTTCTGGACTTCCTGGGCCGCGAAGAGGATTTCAACGCCTATGCGCGGTGGTTGAACGTGGAGTTTGAGAGCGGGCAGATCTAGAGCCAGGCTGTGAAAATCACAGAAGAAATGCGCGGGAAGGACATGGTGGAAAACGTGTCTTTCCCGCGTAGTTTTTTGCGGCGCATTTCTTCCCGCATGCTCACGGCGGCTCGGCAGAGTGCACGCCCGATCCGTTAGAGTGGAAAGGGAACAAGTCTTCTGCGAATCGATTCTGCACCGTTTGAAAAAGAACTCACATTCCGACGCATTGCTTCAGACCCTGAACTCGGTTTTTGGCTTTCCCCGTTTCCGCGCCGGGCAGGAGGCGGTGTGCCGTGCCGCGGTCGATGGCCGCGACCTGTTGTTGGTGATGCCCACTGGCGCCGGCAAGAGTCTTTGCTATCAGCTTCCGGCACTGGTGCGTGGCGGTACGGCGCTGGTGATTTCACCGCTCATTGCACTGATGGAAGACCAGGCGGCGAAGCTGCGCGCGCTAGGGCTCAAGGTGGCGCGGATTCACTCCGGCCTGGAGCGCTGGGAGGCTCGTCAGGCCTGCGTCGACTTTCTGCAGGGCAATCTGGAGTTTCTGTTTATTGCGCCGGAGCGGCTGCGTGTGCCGGGCTTTCCGGAGATGCTGGCCAAGAAGAAGCTGGCGCTGGTAGCCATTGACGAGGCGCATTGCATCTCGCAATGGGGACATGATTTCCGTCCCGATTACCGCATGTTGGGTCAGTATCTTCCCGCGCTGCGTGGTGAGGGCGCGCCTTCTCCTGTGCTGGCCATGACGGCTACTGCTACACCCACCGTACAGGCCGACATTCTGGCGCAGCTCGCAATGGAAAAGCCCGCGCGCTTTATTCACGGATTTCGCCGCGAAAATTTGGGGATCGAAGTGGTGGAGCTGGCGGTGCCGGAGCGTGCGGGAACCATTGTGCGGTTGCTCAGCGCGCGTGAGCGCAGACCCGCGATTGTGTATGCCACCAGCCGCAAGCAGGCAGAGAAACTGGCGGAAGAGCTGGCGCGCAAAATTCCTGCTGCTGCATACCATGCCGGCATGGAGCCGGATGCGCGCGAGCGCGTGCAAACGGCCTTTCAGTCCGGCGAACTCGAAGCGGTTGTTGCCACCATCGCTTTCGGTATGGGCATCGACAAGGCTGATATTCGTACCGTGATTCACGCCGGATTGCCTGGCACACTGGAAGGCTACTATCAGGAGATTGGCCGCGCGGGCCGCGATGGCGCGCCCAGCCGCACCTACCTGATGCATAGCTACGCCGACCAGAAGACGCACGATTTTTTCATGACCCGCGACTATCCTCCGGTGGATCATCTGAATCAGGTTTTCAAGGCGCTCGACGAAGAGCCGCAGCTTGTGGAAGATGTGCGTCCCAAGGCAAAGCTGAGTGAAGAAGAGTTCGACAAGGCGCTCGAAAAATTGCAGATTCACGGCGGCGCGCTGGTGGACTTTGGCGGCAGTGTGACGCGTGGCGGGTTGGGCTGGCGCAAGACGTATGCGGTGCAGGCGCAACATCGCACCGAGCAGTTTGAGCGCGTGCTGCGTTTTACCACTACCAACGAATGCCGCATGGCCGCGTTGGTGCGCCACTTTGGCGACGTGAGCGATGCGGGCCGCTCTTGCGGTCAATGCGACGTGTGCGATCCTGCGGGCGCGGTGCTGCGGCAGTTCCGTCGCGCCTCCACCGCGGAGCGCGAACTGGTGCAGGAAATTATTGAAGAGTTGCGGCAGGTGGAATACAAAGCTACTGGCACGTTGCAGCGCAACAATCCGGCGCTGGGCCACCTCAGCCGCGAAGGTTTTGATGCGCTGTTGCAGGCCATGCTGCGCCTGAATCTGATCGCCATTGAAGAGGCTGAGTATGAGAAGGACGGCGAGACGCGTCGCTTCCGCAAGGTGAGTCTCACCGAAGATGGGCTCGATGTGCGCACCACGACTCCTCTGGCGCTTTTGCTGGCCGATGGCATTGTGGATGCCTTCAACGGCGGCGGAAAGAGTGCCGCGCGCGCCCGTAAAGGCACGTCCGCGACGCGTTCCGCAAAAAAGAGCGACGGCGCGGAAGAGCCGATTGAATTGTGCGCGGAGGGTGAGGCTTTGGCCACGCAACTGAAAGAGTGGCGCGCGGCAGAAGCCCAAAAACTCGGTTTGCCGGCCTACATGGTGCTGAACGACCGCACACTGCGCGGTATTGCCGCGGCTCGGCCAAAGAATCCCCGCGAACTGCTTGAGGTGAACGGCATGGGCCCGGCCAAGGCGGATCGCTTTGGGGATGCGCTGATTGCGCTCTGCCGGTAACGGTTCCTCGTACTTCCCACTTGGGCAACCGCCCCCCTCTGCGGTACGCTCGTACCCAGCATGAAAGATATCTACATTTCCGACGTGGCGGCCTTCGACGAGGGCCGGAGCTTTGACAGCTACTTCCTGGTTCTGGCCAAGCAGCAGCGCTTGACCAAGACCAACAAGCCCTACCTGAATCTGATGCTCGGCGATCGTACCGGCCAGATTGAAGGGCGCATCTGGGACCCGGCTGATCCGCGTATCGCCAAGGATTTTGAGAAGGGCGATATCGTGAAGGCGCGCGGCTCGGCCTCACGCTTTGATGAGCGCGTGCAGATGAAGATCGACCAACTGCGCGTGGCGCTGCCGGGCGAGGTGGAGAAGAGCGACCTGCTGCCCGCCACCACCTATGATGTGGACGCGCTCTGGAACGAACTCATCTCCACGATTGGCTGTTTTACCAATGGGGATTTGAAGCGGCTTTTGCTGCTGATGCTGGAAGAGCCGGCCATGCGTGCTGCCTATCGTGAAGCGCCGGCCGCGCGGCAGTTGCATCACGCCTGGCTGGGCGGACTGCTGGAGCATGTGGTGAGCCTGTTGCGGCTGGCGGATCGCGTGGCGGCACATTATCCGCTGCTGGATAGAGACCTGTTGCTGACTGGCGTCATCCTGCACGACATCGGCAAGACCCGCGAATTGAGCTGGGTGGTGGGCTTCGACTATACGGTGGAAGGTATTCTGCTTGGCCACATCCAATTCGGTGTGGACATGGTGAATCGCGCCATCGATACCCTGCCAGGCTTCCCGGAGCGGCTGCGTACGCTGGTGGTCCACATGATTCTGGCGCATCACGGCAAGCTCGAATTCGGCTCGCCCAAGCTGCCCATGATCCCGGAGGCCCTGGTGCTGAACTTTGTGGACGATCTGGATGCCAAGATGCAGGCCATGCAGACCGAATACGACAAGTGCGAGCGCGAGGGCAAGAGCGGCGAAGAGATGACGGGCAAGGTTTGGTCCCTCGATAACCGGCAGTTGCTCCACACAAGAAAGTGGCTGGCGGGAGAGAAGAAGTAGCAGGTGCGTTTTTTGCCGGCCCCGTCGACTCGCGAGAGTTGATCTGGAAGGCGGTCCGGAACACAGCTTTGTTTCTCTCTGCGCCGATCTTCATGGCTCTTGAGTTGAAACTTGCCTGGCTGCCTGCAAGATATTCGACTAGAGTGTCCAGTCTTCCAGTTTCAACCCAGGGACGCGGATGAATTCGCGGGTGTTGGCTGTGATCAGGATCAGATTGCGGGCGAGGGCTTGGCCAGCGATCAGCGTGTCATAGGCGCCGATGCGCTGGCCTGTTTGCTCAAGATGCGCTCGAATGTTGCCGGCCGCATGTGCATCCGTTGCGGATAAATCCAGAATCTCCAGATGACTGGAGAGGAACTCCGCTGCAATACGGGCATTTTGCTGCGGGCGCTGACTCTTTGCCGCTCCATACATCAGTTCGTGCACAACGATGGACGATGTCCTGAGACTGGCCCCGGCGTTCACGGCTTGTAGGAAACGATTCCGTATCTTGTCGGAGCGGGAGTTGATCAGCGCGATGCAGACATTGGTGTCGAGCAGGTAGTTCACAGAAAGTACTCACGTATTGGTGCCAATTCCTGGTCGCGTTCTTCCGGAAAGAGGGTCTCGCCGCGCAGCGCATCGATGCGTGCAAACCATTCCTCTACAGAGTTGGACTCTGCTGCAGGAACCGGTTCGATCAGGATGCCGGTTCCCATGCGTTTTACACGGACGCGGTCTCCCTCAAAGCGGAATTGCTTGGGCAGGCGTACAGCCTGACTTCGGCCGTTCCAGAAGAGTTTCGCTTCGGCTGTTTCGGATTCGACAACGGGTTTTGTCGCCATGAACGGCCTCCGTGAAGTAGTATATACCAAAAGTATATATCATTTCATGATGAGATGAAATCACGCGCTTTCAATTTGCTGGGTGAAGCAGGAAATTGCCGCGCCATCTACTATGGGAAGAGTGTTGGCCATCGACACGTACTTTCATGCACCCGACGAGGAAAACAATGCCGGCAACCGGAGCCAAACCCGAGGGCGTGACCGACGAGGCGAGCGCCGCGCGGGCTGTGGCGGAGATGTTCAATGCCATTGCGCCGCGCTACGACCTGCTGAACCACGTGCTCTCGGCCAACATCGACCGGCTGTGGTGGTGGCGGGCGGCACGGCGTTTTGATGCGATTTTGAAGCGGCCCGAAGCCAAAATTCTCGACATCTGCTGCGGCACCGGCGACATGACCATGGCGCTGTTGAAGCGGCGTCCGAGCGGAGCCGAACCTATTATTGCCGCAGATTTTGCCCGCGCCATGCTCAGCCGGGGCGAGCGCAAGTTTGGCCAGGCTGCACGGCCCGCTGGCGCTCCCTACGCGATTCCAGTTGAGGCGGACGCCTTGCATCTGCCTCTGGAAGCAGAGTCGCTCGATCTGGTGGTTTCCGCCTTCGGCTTCCGCAATCTGGCCAATTATGAGGCTGGATTGCGCGAGTTCCACCGCGTGCTCAAGCCCGGAGCTCAACTGGGTATTCTGGACTTTTCCGAGCCCGGCGGTCTGATGGGCAAGGCGTATGCGGTTTATTTCCGGCGAGTGTTGCCGGCTATTGGCCGGATGATCTGTGGCCAGGATGGTCCTTACAGCTATCTGCCGGCTTCCGTGGGGAACTTTCCGCCTCCGCCGCAGATGCTGGAATTGATGCGTCAAACGGGCTACTGCGACTGCACCTGGCAGCCTTACACCTTCGGCATCGCGGGCTTGTACACGGCCCGCCGCGCGTCGTAGGCTGGAGAACCATGATGCCGAGCGTTCCGCAAACGCAGCAACAGCAACTGGCAGAGAGCACCGCGATGAAGCAGCGTGTGGCGCGCGACTCCATGCTGGCGGCTGCCGCCATGACGCTGCTCAAACTTGCCGCAGGTCTGTTCTCCGGATCGTTGGGCGTTCTGTCGGATGCGGCGCATTCTGGTCTCGATCTGGTGGGAGCGGCGCTTACCTTTTTTTCCGTGCGCGTAAGCGACTTGCCGGCCGACGAGGACCACACTTACGGTCACGGCAAGGTGGAAAATCTTTCTGCGTTGGGTGAAGCCATTTTGATGGCGGTCAGTTGCGTGTGGATTATTGCCGAAGCGCTGGATCGCATCTTTCACAACAAGATCGATCTGCGCCATTCGCTCTGGCCGGTGGGTGTGCTGCTGCTATCGATTGCGGTGGACTACTGGCGCTCACGCAAGCTGCGCAAGGCTGCGGAGGCCACAGGCAGTCCGGCGCTGGCCACGGATGCCTTCCACTTTGCCAGCGATATCTGGTCCACGGTGGCGGTGCTGGCGGG
>Ga0207834_1000069_pt1 | contig 31984 bp, 28 predicted proteins | sample LuqExpMetagenom5_FD_187763 | JGI IMG/M metagenome (GOLD analysis project Ga0207834, IMG submission 187763) | Tropical forest soil microbial communities from Luquillo Experimental Forest, Puerto Rico - Sample 5 (SPAdes) | ecosystem: Environmental > Terrestrial > Soil > Tropical forest ...
CAGAGAAGCTGACAGATCAGATGTTGAAATCCTCAATGAGCCTGTATTCTGTGAGCTTGAATGGACCGCAGTATTTGACGCAGATATTGATCATGTAGGAATGCCGATTGATGATTTTAAGAACGAAGAAGTATTCCAGGAATTTACTGATAAATCCGTAGTATTTATCTGTATTAAATTACTCCAGAAGCAGCAGGTATGCATGCATCCTCATGATAAGGAATTTTTTGAAAAAACAAAGCCTATGATAAGTAATGAATGGAACATGCCGATGGCAGAGATAATAGAAGATTTAACCCGGAAATAACATTTAGCTGTTTACCCATATGTCATGCCTCTCCTGGTCAGGTTGGCACGTCTAAATAAATAGATAAGAGTCTGCCGGAATTTAGCTTAACACTAAATTTGCGGCAGACCCATTTGTATTATTATTTCGTATAAACTGCACTCTGACTGAGTATTTTATTGCTATCGGTTACCTGAGCTACCGTAATATTAGCATCCGTTAAATCTTCATATGGAATCGACAGAGTATTTTCATCAATGAATGTCGTCTCTTTGGACTTATCATTGATATTAACTACACTCCAGGGAGTAAAATTCTCTCCGTATACATAAATGGAATCTCCTCTGAGTGCCACATCCGTAATCTTAACATCTTTGATGCCCATTTTCATCTGTGGCGCTACATATGGATTTGTGCCATTATATACGTATTGTTTTCCATATAACATGTCGTATTGCAGGAGCTTAAGGTCATCCTGGTAATCCGGATTATCAACACATCTTTGGTGGAATTTCGTCAATAAACCATTATCATAGCCGACACGTTCCATTACATAGGGGCTTAACTGGTAAGCTGCCAGATCAAGCTTCTTGTTCTCCATCGGATAATTGCTCCACATTACATATTCTGTCTGAAAGGTGTTGCCGTTAATCAGGTCATCTTTCTGGAAATTAAGTGGTGGAAGGTGATCTCCAAAGAATACAACTATGGTAGGCTCTTTAAATTCTGATAATGCCTTCGTCAATTCACCAACAAACTGATCCGTCTGTGAAAGCTCGTTTACATAGTATTCCAGCTCATTCATGTAGGCTTCATCCGTGTTGATATTCAAACTACCGTCAGTTTCCGAGCCGGTATCACTGACAATACCCAGGCTCTTTCTCTTCTCAGGATCAGCACTGACTTTAATTCTGTCATCTTCCGTTATGGTATCCTGATATTTACCATGGGATTGAACTGTTATGGTATAAACAAAGTCCTGTGTAGCATCCGCATTCAATGCTGATAAAATCTGATCCGTTAACACATTGTCCCTTGCCCATCCGGTAGGATTATATTCTATATTATTCATATACTCCAGGGAGCTGAAATTATCAAAGCCAAGCATGGGAAGTATCTTGTCTCGATTATAGAAGGTAGCGGTATTATTATGGATTGCATAGCTGTGATAGCCAAGCTCAGCCAAGTTATAGCAGATGCTTTCCGTTGTCGTAGATTGTAAAATTGTCCGGTATGGATATTCTCCTGTTCCGAAAAACTCAAGATTCATACCTGATAGAATTTCAAACTCCGTATTCACAGTGCCTGCACCATATGCAGGTACCGTAAGATAACCGGAAGAATAATTTTCTTTCAGCTTCGTATAATTAGGAACCGGATTTTCGGAAAAGGAATAATCAAGTAAATTATTTACATCGAAAAAGGATTCCAACTGAACCATGATAATATTCGGTTTTACTTGAGTATTCTCTGTTTCATTTATGTTAAAGGATTGAATCTGACCGGATTGATCCGTCTGTTGTGTTGTCGTTTCATTATTGGTATAGAGCTTATCAGAGCCATTGTCAATCTCATTGAGTACCTGATCCACTTGCTCCTGGGAGTAATTATCCGGCTGTTTGATACCACGCTCAATTACGCTGTTAGAGAAGCAATATGCAAAGCCATAGTCAGCATATGCATCCGGCAGGTTACCGAAATCATCCGATAATGCACTTACCTTAAGGGCAAAGGTTGACAAAAGAAGCATAGATACGGAGGAAAGCCCTATGATTAACAAAGGAATTCTTATCTGTATCTGATACCTTTTTACTTTCCTCCATAAGAGGAACATCGCTGCCAGGATAGCAGTCAGAGCGACTGAAATCAGAATCATCTTAATCGAATCAACATATACGTGTATGATTCCCGATACGGATTTTAAAAGATAAAAATCCATGGCCGTTAACGGTGTGGACCTGAAGCATAGTATAATAAAATTAGTTACGCCCAGTCCGAGCCATATTACTGATATTAGAATCAGCATGAAGTTTCGTTTGGAAAACATCATTGATATTGACAGTGTTAATAAAACAATCAATACATTACATCCAAACATCAATGGATTCGCCATGATAAAGCCCAGTCCCTTCATAACAGAACGTCGGCTCAGCATCTCTAACGCGAATACCATCAGAACTGAATATATGACTAATCGAAGAATCTGATGTTTTTCCAGCTTCATTAAATCTAATCCCAGTTGAAAATGATTTTTCTTTTTATTTTTTTTTGCTTCATCTTTCAATTGACGTGACATATCGATCTAAACTCACTTTCCTGAAGACAATCCCTGCTACTTATGCAAAACAAAAAGTCGTTTTACACGTTTTTTACATTCAGCAAGATTATAGCACTCAGATTTCCAATCGTCAAATTAAGAAATGCTTAAAATTGAACAAATTTACGATTTATATTAATTTTGGGCTAATAATTATCCTACGGCACATTCCAATAATATATGATAGTATTAATTAAATACATTATTATATCCGCCTGCACCAGATTTTGTGGTTACTTATTTCGCTTCGCTCTCCAATGGAACTTTCGTAAATGCCACTGATGCGATTACACTTCCGGCTAGAAGAGTAAAGATTACAAGCAGAGACCACTCCACCGGTATATGGATATCAAAAAACACAATACAGAGCTTAACTCCTGTAAAGGTAAGAATCGCTGCAACTCCGTATTTCACATATTTAAATTTCTCATGTAATTTTCCAAGTACAAAGTATAAGTTTCTTAGTCCCAGAATGGCAAATATGTTCGAGGTATAAACGATGAAGGCATCCGTAGTAATGGAGAAGATCGCAGGGATAGAGTCAATCGCAAAAATAATATCCGTAAATTCAATCAGGATAATGATAGCAAATAGGGGCGTTGCATAGAGAACCTTATTTTTTCTGACAAAGAAACGGTCTCCTTCCAGCTTATCGGTTACAGGAATGATTTTTCCCAAGAGCCGAATGATCTTGCTGTCTTTGTAATTGTCGTTTTCCTCCTTCTTCAGCATCATGTTCACACCGCTTAAGATAAGAATACCCCCGAATATATAGAGTACCCAGTGGAACATATTTACAATAGTTATTCCGAGTATAACGAAGATCAATCTTAAAATGATTGCTCCGGCTATTCCGTAATTCAGTACTCTTCTCTGATATTCAAGCTTAATGCCAAAGCTGGAAAATACCATGATAAACAGGAACAGATTATCCACGCTCAGACTCTGCTCAATAATATAACCTCCTAAAAACTCCAATGCCTTTTCCCTTCCTTGAAAAAAGTAGATTCCGGCATTAAAGCATAACGCTAATCCGCCCCAAAAAACGACCCAGTACAATGCTTTTTTTGTAGACAATTAATTTTCCTCCTTAATAATTGTGTAATAGATAACCTACATTCTAGCTTTAAAAGGTATAGCTGATTTCTATGAAAAGATACTATATTCCAGCGTAATGTCGGATTATATTTACGGTAATAACTCAATAGTAAATATATAAAAAAAAGACTTTTAATATAACTTATGCTTGCGCTAAGTTATATTAAAAGTCTTGCTATCCAATGCTGGAGTATAAAGCCAGGCAATCGTATTCGCCGGTTGTTGACCTTATAGCTTCTAAGCTACTCCCTTTTAATGAAGCAAGTATACCATGATGTTAATTAGAGTGTCAACGAATTATTATAGCAAAATATTTCCACCCGATTACCATAGGATTGCAGCAATTGCTGCATACGAACTTTCTCTGTCACTTTATTCATTGAACGAGATCATCCAGCATACCAAAGGTGTAACCCATCTCCTCCCACTTGGTCAGCAATTCATCGAGGATTTCTGAATTCGTCTTAGACGTGCTGTGAAGGAGAACAATTGCACCTGGATGAATTCTGCCAAGCAGCTTTTTAAATGCCTGCTCCTTCGTCGGTTGTTTATCATTATACCAATCTACATAGGCAAGGCTCCAGAAGAAGGTTTTGTATCCAAGCTCCTGCGCCATTTTCAGGTTGTTCACACTGTATTTGCCCTGCGGCGGCCGGTAATATTTCACCATCTTCTGCCCGGTTGTCTGTTCAAATACCGACTCCAGATCCTCCAGCTCTTTACGGAAGCAATCCATCGAGGAAATATTGGACATGTTCGGATGCGAATATGTATGATTAGCCACATTATGCCCTTCTGCCACCATCCTTTTTACCAGGTCCGGACTGGAGGTGATGTAATTCCCTACGAGGAAAAAGGTAACATGGACATTATGCTTCTTCAAAGCATCAAGGATCGTAGAGGTATAACCGTTCTCATACCCTGCATCAAACGTTAAATAGATTACCTTCTGACTGGTGTCACCAATATAGTAAGCATCATATTTTTTTAATTCCGATGTGGTTGCATTACCCGTCGGGGGCCGGCCTTCCGTAGAAAATCCAAGACCCCAGTTCTCCCCGCAGGACTCCCTTATTTTATCTCTGGCATACGCATCTGAAATCATCGCAATACCGCCCCCGAGGAAATACAGAAGCGTGAATACAAAGATTAGCATAATGGTTTTCTTTGATTTGATCAGATTAAAAAACCTCATAAAAACTCCATCAAATTATATTAGTAAAATATATTTGATGGAGCTTTCAGTAATTCCTTATTTGATTGTCCTTTTTACTTTGTACTCACACTTTAGTACCCTATTATCTGTTCTGTTAATTTAATCGTATCGATTTTCTTTCCCATTCAGCTATTTTGAAATTAATATGATATAATGGTTTAAACAATTAAACCATTCATTTAAAAAGGAGGTCTACGAATGGACGAATGCCAAGAATGCAGGCTTCAGTTATCGAAAGAGTTTAAGGAATGTCAGAAAGCTCTATTAGCAATCGGAGACGAAACCAGACAGCAGATCATTATTACATTGCTGGAATGTGATTCTCACGGTATGCGGGTAGGTGAGATTACAAAAAAGACACATCTTTCACGGCCTGCCGTTTCTCACCACTTACAGATATTGAAAGAGGCAAACATTATTAATATGAGACGGGAAGGAACCATGAATTTCTACTTTATGAATGCAAGCGAAACACAGTGGGGAAAAATCTATCATCTCCTGCAGCATATCAATGAGATTATTCATGATATGACTAAAGAAGAAATAGAACATTATAACAGGACAGTATAAATAAAATATGAAAATTAAAATAATTTAGGAGGTCTTCTATGATATTATATTTCAGCGGAACAGGTAACAGCCGCTATGTGGCACAAGTAATTTCGTCGGTAACAGGAGATAATATCGTTTCCATCAATGAGCTTCTGAAAAATGGAAGCAAAGATACAATCAAATCAGATAAGCCCTTCGTATTCGTCTGCCCAACCTACGCTTGGAGGATACCCAAGGTAGTTGATGACTACATAAGAGAAGTTCGCTTTGAGGGAAATAAGAAAGCGTATTTTATCTTAACCTGCGGCTCCGAAACATATAATGCAGCGGAATACACTAAGAAAATCTGCAAGGAAAAGGGATTTGACTTTATGGGACTTTCAAGTGTATTAATGCCTGAAAACTATATAGCAATGTTTGATGCACCGGACAAAGAAAAGGCAGCTGTTATTATAAAAAAGGCCTCCCCTCAGATTCAAACGGTTGCCGAGCAGATGAAAAACGGTCAGATCCTGCCAGAGGAAAAGGTAACCCTGAAAGGAAAACTTGTGAGCAGTATGATAAATCCTATCTTCTATAAGATGTATGTAAGCACCAAAGGATTTTATACTGAAGATACCTGCAACAGTTGTGGAAAATGTGTAAAATCTTGCCCGCTGAATAATATTAAGCTCACGGAGGGCAAGCCGCAGTGGGGTGCAAATTGTACACATTGCATGGCATGTATCTGCGGTTGTCCTACGGAAGCGATTGAATACAAGAATAATTCAAAAGGTAAACCACGATATTATAATCAAGGTTATCAGGAGAGATAATAGGATTGAAAAAGGTGTTATAAGTGATTGGTATCCTTTTCTTTAAAGAGATTATCAGCACATGAAAGGCAATAACTATTCTCGTAATTGTGATAGGGATAATTGGATTTAATTTAAGTGGGTGTACATCATTTGTAATCATTATAGAGGCTATTTTTCTTTTGCCGTTAATATCTAATAATCTAATAATAATTATGAAGGCTTTCTATGATAGAATAAGCTTCCCTGGCGGCAGACAGACTGAATGTAAAACTGTCCATCGCCAAGCGGGCTCATCATATTCATAGAAAGCTTTAATAGAATCTGAGATCAGCTCTGTAAGTAGATGCTTGTCAATATCATCGAATATAATTTGCGCTAAATTCCTGGGTAATTTCAAAAAGTTCTTTGATACCGTCGATGTACGGTTGATACATTACATATGGATCGATTGCTCCATAAGCACCGCAGGCAGAACAATTTTCACATCCGCCTCCGCCGCAGTCGAGGGATTCTCTGACAATCTGCTCTCTGTGTTCTCTGGTAGTGCTCTTAATTAAGTATTTATCCATACAGAACCTCCTCGTCTTTACATATTACCGCTAGACTATTTACATACCAGCCTGAAAATTATTCTATGCTTAATATCATATCCTGCTCTTCGAATAGGCTTGAAACCGCTTCTTCATAATCTTTGAATTTTTCAGACTTCTTAATTTTCTTCGCATATTTTGCGTTATCGGTAAACAACGGTATCATATAAAACCAGATTTCCTTCATTTTAAATAATACATTTCTGTCTCCGAAAATAACACTTTTATAATCTTCATAAACCTTATCATGGAAGGCCTTCAGCAGCTTCTTATTCATAGGAATATGATCAGTAATATCCATGACCAGTCCGGGATTGGCTATCAAACCTCTTCCAATCATGATGGTATCTACGCTTGGAAAGCTGGCTGTAAACTCTTTATAATCCTTCACAGAGCAGATATCGCCATTGTAACATACCTTATTTTTGCTTAACACCAGAGCATCCTGAAAAACCTTAAGGTTAGGCTTATTATTATAAAAATCCTTCTGTATCCTGGGGTGTATGATAAGCTCTGCCATCGGATATTTGTTAAATATCTCGATTAATTTATAAAATTCCTCAGGATTATCCCTTCCAATTCTTGTTTTCACTGAAATTCTGGTAACAGAGGCAGTAAAAATTTCATCCAAAAATGCGTCCAATGCCTCTTTTTGAGCAAGAAATCCGGAACCTTTATTTTTTGAAACCACGGTTCCGGAAGGACATCCGAGATTTAAATTAATCTCATCGTATCCCATCTGCTTTATTTTCTTTGAGGTATGTATAAAGTCTTTGGCGTTATTCGTCAGCAGTTGGGGAATTAAAACTAACCCTTCGTTGTGCTCAGGTATAATATCGTTAATCTCACGGGTTTTAAAACCGTCACTTTGATTTGCAACAATAAAAGGTGAAAAGTATCTATCTATATTCTTAAGGAAAGTATAATGGGCATTTCTATAGACATACCCGGTTATACCCTCCATAGGTGCGAAGTAAAAATTCATATGTGAAAAACTCCTTATTAAATGATGGAATCATTATATCATATAATTTTTATTATCACGCTAAATTATTTTGGAAAGGCCACTTATGATGCTAACACTGGAAGCTAATGAAGCTTCATCTTTTGCGATATGCAGAGCTTCATTTGAGTTTATAAGGGAATCCATATTGTCTATAAAGTCTGTTTTATCCAGTGGATCCCCCATTACTTTAATGATATCTTTTATTTTTTTATTTCTTATCATTACTAACCAGTAATCTGATGTATTGGGTACAGCAAAAACTAAATTCCAGTATTTTCGTAAACCTGATTTACCGGCTGTTGTATCTTCAGGATTATCAATTGAATCTGTGCTTACCATAGAATATAAAAGTACATTTTGATTTCTTTTAATATTGCTTTATAGGCTATACGATATGCTTCTTTCATTGATGAACTGTTACTGCTTTCATTCTGGGCATCGTTATCTTTCAATACCGATAGGTAAATTACTAGAACAGTAAGTATCAAAATTTCTACCATTATAACAATCTTTTTCAAAGACATTTACCGTCACGTTATTAAGAAAATCAATAAAATATATGACGCCGTATTCAAATTTATATAAATATTATAATTCACAGTAGTAAACTACAACGAACTAAATTGCTTTACTTTTATTAAAAATAATGCTATATTAATTATAAGAAAAGGAGTAACCGCCCACAAAGCGGTTAGCCTCAATGTTCATTTAACTGCCCAATGAGCCGCTAAGTCAGGGGGCAGTTATTTTTTGTGCTTATTATTCCTATTATTTAAATAGGTAAGCAGTGCAATGACCATAAGTACAAAAGTAAATAAATCACTATATGTAACATACTGCATCAGCACCACCTCCCTTCCGGGAGGCTAACACTACCCTGTACACGATTACTCCTATGTTCAGCCTATCACAACAACCATATAATTACAATCGAACACAATATTAAATTATCCATTATTCACCAATATCTGATTTTAATTTACATAATTGGTATTCACAATCAATACGAATTACTCCGCTCCAACACATGTATGCTCAAGCGTTTAAAACTTTACTTCCGCTCCAGAATTTGTATTAACTGCGTGATAAACTGTTTTATTTATTGAGTTTCGCAATTACCTAATTTACTATTCAATTATTAAGACAATTTAATATTATAGTCCACTTAATTTTTTTAGTTTTAAACTACTGTCTCAGCGTGTGCTGGATTATATAAAATAATTAATGCTTAGTTACAAAACTATTACTATGATTACACAATAAAGCATTATTTAATTCTACTTTTTCCTCCATACAGTTGCAGTGGAATAGGGACGTAATCCAATACTATAATAGAATTGCTGCGAAGAGCCTACGAAAGCTACTTTTGCACCAAGTATACCGACACGTCGTATACCTTCTAAAACGGCAGCCTTACCCAACCCCATTTTTCGGTAATCCGGATCTGTTGCTACCGGCTCAATAACTGCATATCCAGCCTCCGGATCATACCACATACCGCAATAGGATACAAAATTACCATCAGGAGCTACAACAGCAACCTTTAAATTCAAATCAACATTCGGACGAATCATTTCATCTTTTACTTCCTGCTCATCCTCTTTTGATAAGCTGAATTCACCCTCACCATTTAGCTCGTGATTAAAACCTTTCCATAAAACACGTCGATACTTATATAGGTCAAAAGTTTCCTTCATTGTAGTTATGTGATATCCTTCCGGTAATTTATAATCTGTAGAGGTTTTATCATGATAAAAAGCTGCATCACACTCTTTTTCCTCTGTGGCTACAAATCCTAGCTGAGCGGCGATATCCTGGAATGACAAATCATTATCCCTTATAACAATACCAAAATTACTATCATTCGAAAGCTTCTCCATCGAATATATCAGCATTTCTTTTTTTAGGGATGTATACTCCGGCAGGGTTAAACAAAAGGCTTTTCCTAACCGACAGTCAAAGGTTGCAACCCCGACAATTTCGTTATCAGCCTCCCAGATCCCAATCCTGCCAACCGAAGACTTATCAAGATATCCATGAGTCGTCATCCAATCCCATCTAACATATGTATACTCTGCATATCCTAACCTGACAAAAAATGCTCTTACTTTATAATAATCCTCTGTAATCCCTGCTTGTTGTGTATAGTTTCTAAGTTGCACCGACATAAACTCACCCTCCTTTTTGGCATTATTATATATGTCATAAGCTTGAAAAGGAATTCCGATTTTATCTATAATCATTCTATACCAAAGCAAAGGAGGGTCACAGAATTAACCATGCCCTCCTCTTTTTAATCCTTATATACAATTTTTCGAACCGTCTCATATGCTAATCCAAATTCCTGAGATATATGCTCGATGGTATGACCTATTTGATACTGTTGTTTTATCTGCTTGTTCCTATTTTCAAAGTATCGTTTTGAGCCATTCTTCTCACCCCACTTGAAACGCTCATCTCCAGTGGGTATGTATAAAACCTCTCCGCTTATATGCTTCTGAATCTCGATTAAAAGATATTCCGGTAATACTTCTGCTGCATTTAGATATTTCATAAAAAGTCCGCTCCTTATTTATAGTTTATAAATAAAGTGCAGAGCCAGCAGACAGCAATCTATTTACCCATACAGAATAGTTACTATCGCTTACTCTGCATGGGATAATACTTGATTTAAACTATTTCGTAATATAATTCTCATTTTCATACATTTTTCACCTCCATATTAAAAACACCAGCTTTACAATACAAGCTTAATCCACATACTGGAATGTGTCAATTCATCTTTTTTAATATAACTATAAGAGATTTGGCTGATACCAGGCATTCTCTGAATTGTTAAAACACAGAACTCCACAGTTAATATTGATTTATCAGACAATACAAAATCCACCATAAAATGATGTGCTCAAGTTCAAAAATATAACCCAGCCCTTGCATAATGATTAAGATCCTTGCAGGACTGGGTATATTTAATTTATTGTTGTGTCTTATTGACAGCAGTTATTTCTCCTATGTCGAATCCAATAATCTTTCCATCACTATCATATTCAAACTTGATATCAGCTTCCAACGAAATGTTCTCCAGATAATTATCTATCCCAGCTCGTTCCTTATCTATATAAACCGGTTGGCTGTTTACTCTAACTGATTCATTATTTAATCTGTAATCAATAAAATTCCCACAGTAAAATCCCTTCGGTATACCCTCAGCCCCAATCAGACTATCTGTTGCTATCTGATTACCTTCCGAATTGATTGTTACAATGTTATTTTTAGCATCATACGTCATACTTAATTTATTCTGTAGAAGTTTTATCAAATGGTCAACATCCACATAAAAAGCCTCTGCCTTATCATTATTAACTTGTATTACATATAATTGAGATACCGACAAGCCTGTTCCGGTTCCGGTAAGGCATGAAATTAATATTGTATTTCCGTCCTCACTGGAACTTATAGCAGGTGCTATAGCATGAGATGTCATATATGGAATAGGATAAGTATAAATATGCTGTTCCTTTCCTATATCCAGAATAAGACCAAATCCATAAAGCTTTTCGTCATTAAATCCATAAAGATAAATATTCTTTTCCGGTATGGAACTCAGAAAAACAAGTCCTTTATTCCAATCTTGATCCTGAATATTTGCAGCTCTTTCTCCTTTTCTGGCATCTGGTATTGTCAGCGTTGACACTTTATCCAGAAAATATTTAGTGTCGCTCTCAGATACATCTTCAAACATTTTTCCGCCCGTCCATAGTTCTGCTTCCTGCATAGCTCTAAGCTCAATTGGATCTGCCTGCTTAGCTTCAGTTGTCGGTGTTATAGTTGCTTCAGCTGACGGTGCTACCGTTACTTCAGCTGACGATGTTATCGTTTCTTCAGTCTGCGGTGCACCCGTTACTTCAACTTGGGATGTTCCAATTGCATCCGAAGTATTTAACGTTACTTCATCAGACTTATCTTTTACTCCGCATCCAATTACAAATATAGAAATTATTATAATGAAATATGTGAACATGATTTTCTTAGACATATAACACCTCCTGCAGGTATAGCTGCCATTCTTTTGTAATTATCTTCATTAATTTTTCCATCACGAAGATTAAGCTTATCAATACATAAGAATCTATGATTTGGATTCCTGTAATCATAGCCATTTTCTGATTGAATTTCATCTAAAGCCCACTTCCTGATTTCATTCATCAACTTTCTAGCCCTACATAACACATAGATAGTTTTTAAGATAGATATATTATCTCCGCGATATTCTTACTTACTTAATCTTAAATAGTATACGTTTATTGGTTTTTATTTATTGTAAATGGAGAATTTAAATATATTATTTTGCCTGATGGAAATTCCGATAAATGAAATTCCTTTACGAAACGATAATTACCGGGAGGTAATACTCCAAAAAAATTGCTCCAATCAGCGAGAAGTTCTATTTCCTCACCAGGATTAAGGTGTATTAGTTCTAAAGTCCAAAAGGGATTTCCTTCAATATTAAACCATTTTTCATCAAGTAGGATTTGAAGAAAATATTTCATTCCAAAGTATACAACGTCTGCTCCTTCATTTTTTACGATGTACGTAGCCCCCGTTGGAGTTAGTGTTCCTTCCTTAAGAGTAAGTATAAGGCCGGTTTCGGTATTAAATACAAGTTTATTTTCCTCTCCAATACTCAACGGATAATCGTCTTTATTAACTTTAATTTCTTCCTTAGAGCAAACCAAAAAAATAGAAAATAAAGCTCCTATAGCGACCCAAATTAACTTAGTAATTTTCTCCTTAGTTAAATTGTATCCTCGTCTTGGCATAAAAATTCCCCTCATATTCCTTACACAAATTGTAAGCAGTCACGAGGGGAAAAGTCAAGTAATTTTATTCCAATTTTATTATTTAATGTTTATTCATTATTATTGTATTACAACTGATCCAATTACAATGAAATAATCATTATAAAAATTATTGTTAGCCTTTACTTATTACTTTTCACATCTCGGTTCCACAATTTTTATGAGGTATGCTTCAAGATACACCAAAAGGCAACTGGAGGTATAAAACCAGCCCAGTTGCCTTATTTTTTGTGAATGTAAACTTGAAGAATATATTATTTTCTTATAATCGGATCTCTTCCCATACTTCCCTGCCATTGCTGCTATAGGTGATAGTAATCTCCTTTGTTACGAAATCAACCTTAAGTACAGCATATTCGCTGTCCTTTCTGCGTCTGATGACCAGGGTATGCTCATTACTCTCTTCCAGTACAAATTCTCCGTCAAAGGCAGGATGGCTGTTACGAAACCGCATCAGCTCCAGTAGCTTTTTCACTACCGGTCTTTCGACTTCCTGTCCGATTTTATCCGTGGTATAGTAGTGACGGTTAATGTTTCGGCCTACCTTCGTCTCTTCGAGAAGTTCAAGATCATTCTTGCCTGCCAACATTCCGACGTAATATACTTGGGGAATTCCAGGCGCAAAAAACTGTACCGCTCTGGCTGCCAGATAAGCCTGGTCGTCATCTCCCAATGCAGAATAGTAAGTACAATTCACCTGATAGATGTCCAGGTTATTGTAGACAGCCGTGTTGTAAATCTTCTTGACATTGGCACCGAATTTGAAAATATCATCCTTCGTTCTGATGATTTCCTCATCAGGAAGAAGGTCCTTGACGTCGACAATCCCAATCCCGTCATGGGTATCAAGTGTGGTGAACTGCTTCCTTGGACAGATTGCAAGCCAGTTCTTCAGGTAGGTACTGTTGCCATAATACAATGCATGCAGGAGCAGCATCGGCAGAGCAAAATCATACACATAGAAGCCTTTCTCCGCAATCTTAAGCTGCATCGTGTAATGCTCATGGATCTCCGGGAGAATGGTAACATGAGAAGGAGATAAACTATCCTCCGCTTCCTTCAACAGCTCCCACACCTCCGGCTCGATGAAGAAGCAGCTTGTATTGGCCTTCTTCGTTGCATATGCAAAAGCATCCAGCCGGATGATTGAGGCGTAGTGCTCTGCCAACCCAGTCAGATTATCCACCATAAACTGCTTCCCTGCTACTGAATTGCAGTTAATATCGATCTGTTCTTCATCGAAGGTACACCATACCTTCTCGGTTGTTCCGTCGGCAAAGTGCGCTTCCGTATAAGGAGCGCGTGGCTTTCTCTTATAGATTATGTCCACTTCTTCGTCCGTAGGCTCTCCGTTTTTCCAGAAGTCCTTATACCGGATAAATAGATCCTCGTAAGCAGAAGCGTCCTTTTTCTCCAGAAAATCCTTATAATAGCTGCTTTGAGCGGAGATATGATTAATCATGTAATCATACATCAGGTAATAATCCCTGCTGAGGCTCGCAATATCTTCCCAGGTTCCGAAGGCTTCCTCCACCCTGGTATAATCCATCGGCGCAAAGCCTCTGTCGCCGGAGGATGGGAAGAAGGGTAGAAGGTGCACCCCTCCGATAGCATCTTTGATATAGGTTTCTAAAACATAATTCAAATCCTTTAGGTTGCTACCCATCGAATCCGAATAGGTAATCAGCATAACTTTATTAGTTATTCCTGCCATGGCAACACCTCTGTATCCCTATTCTATTCTAATCATTCGTCTGATCTAATGCCTGATAAATGTAGGGGCTTATCCTCTCCTGCAAGGCATCGTAATATCATTTTCTGCCCCATAACAAACTCTGTCACCGCGGATCCATTGATCATCAACGCTTACATACTTGATGCATTTTCTCTTACCGAACTTGAGATTGCCCCAGCTGTAAGCAACATGGATCTTGCCATCTGCTCCCTGCATGATCACAGGATATTCGTATCTGCCGTTATTGATGTCATTCCACTTACCGGTAAACCCTTCACCAGCTTCGACGATCCTTCTGTACGGCCAGTTCATTCCTCCGTCCTCGGAGATCGCCAGTGTTACCGGACATCTCTGGTCAGGCCATACCGTCTTCGAAGTATCCTCATTAAATGCTACGGGATTATAAGCAAGAGCAATTGCTCCACTTTGTAGCTTGATTGCAGAGATACTGGAATTGTTATTGGGCAGCTCTGTAGGAAACGGTACGGTCCAGGTATCACCATTATTCTCTGAAGTGGATAAGTAGATGTAGTCGGCAAAACGGCTGCGGAAGATTGCCACCAGCTTCCCTGGCTCCTTCTCTACTATATTAGCATGCACCCTGCCCTGGCTCTCGGGAACTTCGACTTCTCTCCAGGTCTTACCCTGGTCATCGGAGATCTGCATTACTGTGATGTCACTGCCATTTCTGCTGTTGTCGCTGAAGCAGATCCAGTTACCAAAGATCCATCGTCCATCCGACAGTATCTGAATCTTCTGTCTGCAGAAGGATCCCGGCCTGCGAAACATTGTCTCTGTTTCTCCCCAGGTATATCCGTTATCCTTTGATATCTTACGTCTGATTTCTGCGGTATATTGAAGGTTGAAGCCTTCCTCCGTCTCCGGTTTCCGTGCTGTCTGTGCAGTATACATAAGCCATATTTCGCCTTCCGGGGTTAAGAACAGGGAAGGGTTCTGCTCCGAACGGGTCGGGTCGTCGGAAACTATAACGGGCTCCGTCCAGGCATTCGAATCAGCATTCAATCTGGATAAGACAATGCTCACATCTGCATTGCCTTCATCGGAACCTGCGAACCAGCAACAAAGCAGGTCTTTGTTCGGAAGCTCCAGAAGGTCAACGGCATGGCAGCTCTTGTAAGGAGTATTCGGAATGTGTGATTCTACGGTGTCCATCAGCATATTCCGGTACAGCTTTCCGTTCTCCTCCATGATATCTATATTGATATAATCTCTTTTCATATTCATTTTCCTTCCGTCAGCCTTTTACGGAGCCGATCAGGATACCCTTCTTGAAATATTTCTGGACAAAAGGATAAACACAGACGATAGGCGCCATTGCTACGAAGATAGCGGCTGCTTTCATATTATATTGGTTTAGTGTAATTCCGTTACGGGTAATATTCGTAAATACTGTACCTGAATCACTGGCTGTTATGACCACGCTCTTCAATAACTGCTGTATTGTCTTCAGGTTATTGGATTTTAAGAACATCTGCGGCATCAGGTATTGGTTCCAGATACTGACTGCGTTAAATAATCCGATTGTCGCAATAATCGGTTTGGAAAGCGGGAAATAAATCCTGCATAGGGTCTGGAAATCGGTTGCTCCGTCTATAAAGGACGCTTCCTCCAGCTCAATCGGCAGTCCGTCCAGAAATGCCTTCGTTATCAGAAGAAACTGTGTATTAATTGCTCCGGGTATAATCATAACCCACAGGTTATCTACAAAGCCAAGCTTGCTGTAGACGATATACTGAGGAATAATTCCTGCTTCAAATACCCAGGTAATCACAAACAAAGCCATTATGACATAGCGGTGTCTGAATCTCGACCGCGACAGGACATATGCCGTTATATAAGTAAATATTACGGCGATTAAGGTTCCAAGGATAGTATAGATGAAGGAATTACTAATGCCTGTAAATATATTAAATTTCGAATTAGAAAGTACATATACGAAGGATTCTATATTAAAACCCTTCGGGAAAAAGCTGACTTGTCCGAGCGTCAGGTATCTGCCATCGCTACAGGCAATGAACAGGATATACAGGAAAGGGTATACACAGACAAAAGAGACGAATAATAGCACTGTGTTATTAATGATATCAAACAGCGTCATCTTTTTACCGGTTTTTGTCTCAGATATAGTTTTTTTCATAGTCTGCTCACATCCCTTCTCCTAGAATAATCTTGTTTCTGCATATTTATTGGCTGCTTTATTCGTGAGCATGACCAGAACAAAAGCAACGATTGATTTCAACAGGTTTACTGCTGTTCCGTAGCTGTAATTCGGAAAGCCGGTACTTTCAAATGCAATCCGGTAAACATAGCTTTGAATTACATCGGCTGATGAATATACGCTCGGGTTGTACATTAATAAGATTCTGTCCAGATCCACTGTAAAAATATTGCCAACGCTGATGATTAACATCGTTATTACGGAAGTGGTAATGGAGGGCAGAGTAATTTGGAACATCTTTACCCAGCGGTTAGCGCCGTCAACCTCCGCAGCTTCATAAAGAGCCGGATCAATCGAGGTCATCGCTGCAATATAGATGACAGCTGAATAACCAAACGTCTGCCATACCTGCAGGAATACATAAAGTGGTCTGAACCATGCCGGGCTTGCCTGGAAATTAACCGCCGTTCCGCCTAAAAACTTAATCAGATTGTTCACGATTCCGTTCGTAGGTGACAGCATCGTAAAAGTAATACTGACCATAACCGCAGAGGATATAAAATAGGGGAGAAAGCTTAAGGACTGGACAATACTGCGGATTGGTTTATGAATGATCTCATTCAAAAATAATGAAAAAATGATCGGAATCGGAAATACTACCACGAGGGAAAGTACAGCCAGGATTATGGTATTTTTGATCAGCTTCAGCATATAGGCATCGTGGAATATCTTGATAAACCATTTTAATCCCACCCAGTCACTCTTAAAAATACCTTTGAAGGCACTGAAATTCTCAAAAGCGATACTCATTCCAAAAAGAGGGCCATACTTGAATAATATCAGACTGATGATACCTGGTATCAGAAGCATATATAGCTGTTTATTCTTCTTAAGATCTTTCATGATACGCTGATTCAGCGGTTTCTTTTTTAAAGGAATTATATTTTCTTTATTACTATTTTTCAACATTTCCATTCCTTTCTTTCTCATTCTGACAGGCTGCCTCTGGGGAGAGGCAGCCCAAACCAAACCAGTTTATCATCAGAGTTATGTCAGAATAATTTAAGATTTAATTACTAAAGGTGTTGCTGTAAGCTTCCGCCTGGATCTTCTCGATATCAGCTAAGCCCATGGTATCCATTTCCTGGATAAACGCTTTCCAGTTGTCCTGGTTAAGTTCTCTTGTACCATTGATGAATTCGGTTATTCCTGCACATTCTGCTTCAAATACAGAAGCAACAAGTGTGGTGAGCTGCTCTTCCTGTTCTGTTGAATAGATTAAGGTAGGTCTGACAAGGAAATTGTCACTTACAAAGTTCTTGTTAGCAGCGTCTGAAATCAGTTTGGTGTTCCAGCTGTAGAAACCAGTCTGATCAACCGGCTTGGTAACTGTAAATCTGTCACTTAAGAAGGACCATTTCTTTTCGCCAGCTGCCTTGGATTCTTCTGCTGTATAGTCGGCAATGAAGGATTTGGATCCGTCGCTTGCTGTCTGGAAGCTCTCGCCTTCAACACCCCAGTTCGCTAAAGTAATACCTTCTTCACTATAGAAATAATCAATAAATTTAAGAATTGTTGCAATCTTAGCTTCGTCACAGGAGGAGTTAACTGCTGTAACACAGCCGCTCTGATATAAGGTTGAGGTGGTAACAGGAATTGTCTTACCATTAGCATCCTTCAGGAAATCAAGTACCTGCATGTCATAATTAGAATTATTGTCAGGCCCGCCATTTTCCATGAACCATTCTGCACGGTTATAATAATCATAGAATATGCTCGCTTGGCCTTCCAGCGTCTGGGATTCCCAGTCACCTTCAGCATTCGTTCCGGCTACCCAGAGAGGATTGATCAGACCTTCATCATACCAGGTCTTCATAGTTTCAACCCAGGTATATGCACCATCTGCTTTGATGTTGAAGCTGCCGTCTTTTTCATGGTTATAATATACACCGCCGGAACCTTGAGCGTCAACATAGCTTGCTGCATTGAACCAAGCTGCAAAACGAAGAGCACTGTCACGTCCGGATAACGGATAGTAGTTAGAATCGTTTGCTCCGTAGTAAGCCTTTAAGGTCCTTAACGCATTTGTAAAGTCATCAACAGTCTTAACAGAAGCTGCATCAATTCCTGCTTCCTTAAACTGGTCTGCACGGTAACCGATTAAGTCTGCGAAGATTGGTGTTTCCTTAACCAAACCATAGATTGCACCGTTATCACTGGTTACATATGCTTTATAGCTGGGATTTGCATTAATATATGCCTGAAGATTCGGGGCATACTTGGCAATGTAAGGAGCAAGATCGACAAATGCACCCTGCTCGCCATATACCTTCGCCTGAGCGAGGTTTACCATAGCTGCATCCGCAAGTGTTCCGCTGGCAATTCTCTGATCAACCTCTGTGTAAGTATCTGCGATTTCTTCCGGTCCTGCAACATACTCAACATGGATACCAGTATTCTGTTCAGCCGCATCATACCACTTCAGCTCCTTGATCCAGTCAACATACTGGGAACGCATAAACATGGTATAGGAATTTGCTGATGTATCGGCTGAAGCATCCGGTGCCGTAGTTGCCTGCGCAGCAGTATCTGTGCCTGCGGCAGTAGGTTCTGCGCTGCTGTCATTCTTTGAAGAAGAACCGCATCCTGCTAAAACAGTAGTCATAGCAAGTGTTAATAAAATGGCTACGAATTTTTTAATGTTTTTCATGTAACATATCCTCCCTTATCTTTGCTTCATTATTTATTATGATCAGGCAACCCGGTAATTTTTCCGCCGGCAAGACTGACTGCATAATCAATTGCATTTACCAGACTGCGTTCATTCGCCATGCCTGTCCAGGCCTGGTCGTAAGCTGTTCCATGATCTACCGACGTCCGGATAATCGGCAGCCCAAGCGTAATATTAACTCCTTCTACAGCATCCCATTGCTTCCGGTCCTGATTATACACAAAACCTTTGACCTTCAGTGGAATGTGTCCCTGGTCATGATACATTGCAACAACAATATCATACCAGCCTCCAATCGCTTTTGAGAAAATACTGTCGGGGGGAACCGGTCCCTGGACGTTGATCCCTTTTGCCCTGGCAGCTTCAATCGCCGGTGTAATTTCCTTAATCTCTTCTGTACCGAATAAACCGTTCTCTCCACAGTGCGGATTTAAGCCTGCAACTCCTATGACCGGTTCTGTAATGCCCATGTCAGTACATGCCTTATGTGCGATTTCAATTACTTCCAGGATCCTTTCCTTCTTAACTCTGTCGCATGCCTCCCTGAGTGATAGATGGGTCGATATATGAACGACCCGCAGGTTCCGGTAGGCAAGCATCATCGTATATTTTGAAGTTCCGGTAAGATCAGCATAGATTTCTGTATGTCCCGAATAATGATGGCCTGCCAGATTGATTGCCTCTTTATTGATTGCGTTCGTGACAGTTGCATCCACTTCCTGGTTCAGAGCGAGTTCAATTACCTTTTTGACATATTGAAAAGCGGCTTCTCCTGCCATTACAGATACTGCACCGGTTTTTAACCTCTCCATATCAACCAGCTTCATATCTAGTACATTAATCCTCCCGAAGGTGGACTGCGCCTGCTTCACAGTATTGATTGGATAAAGCGTAAGCTCTATGTGTCCGGTAACCTCTATTGCTTTTTTAAGTACCTCAGAATCTCCGATAATGATTGGAACACATTTTTCATATATTTCCGGATTACTCAGGGCTTTTACCGTAATCTCTGGTCCGATTCCAGCCGGATCACCCATCGTAATCCCTATCACCGGTCTTTTATCCATAGCGCTCCTCCATTAATCGATTCCCAGCTGTTCGTTCTCTCTCAGCACCTTCTCAATTGCAACTCTTCCTTCCGGCGAGACCTGATGAAACGGCCTCCTGCAGCTGCCTACCGGATAACCCAGCATTGATACCGCCGTCTTGACAATCGTGTTCGGATTCCCATATTGAAAGCAGCCCCGGAAGCTTTTGATATTATCCTGGCATTTTTGTGCCTCTTCTAGGTTGTTGTTGATATAATTCTCATAGATGCCTACCATATTTCGTGGAAAGACATTGGCACATCCGGAGATTGCCCCGGTGCCTCCTGCCATCAGGCTCTGGAGAATCAGAGAATCACTACCGCATAGAACGCTGAAATCCCTGTTTTTAGTTTTTTCAATATACTGGAATATATTATCAACGTTACCACTGCTGTCCTTGACCCCGACTATATTATCAATCTCAGAAAGTCTTGCTACTGTGTCTGGGAGGAGGACATTTCCCGTTCTATCCGGGATATTATACAGAACGATCGGCAGATCAACAGCGTTCGCAACTGCTTCATAATGTTCATAAAGCTCCTCCTGGGAAGCTTTTGCAAAATAAGGGGTAATTATTGATAACACATCAGCCCCTAACCTTTTTGCCATTTTTGACATTCGAATCGTATCTTTGGTGCTTACGCAGCCTGTCCCGGCATAAATCGGAAGTCTCCCTGCATTTTCTTCAATGACCACCGACAGTATCAGCTCTTTCTCTGCTTCACTTAATATATAGCCCTCACCATTCGTACCGAATGCAAAAATTCCATGAATTCCTGCTTCAATCAAACGGTTTACCTGATTCTTAAGTTCGCGCTCATTGATGCTTTCGTCTTCGAACATAGGCGTAATAATCGGTGCAATAATTCCTTTTGCTAAATCCATAGTTACCTCCATACTGAATCCTACATAATCTCCAGATAAAGCTTGCGGGCATCCTCCGGGGTTATTTCTCTCTTATTATTGGCAAGGAGCCGTTTTACTTCCATGGCATCATGAACCAGGTCGTTCAGATCAGCTTCCCCAATTCCGAAGGTTTTTAGTGAAACGGGAATCTCCAATCGATCTATCATACTATGAATCTGCCCCAGAATCCAGTCAGCTTTTTCCTCCCTGCTATGCTGATCTGGTCCAGCGACCATGTCATAAACAGACGAGAACTCCTCCAGACAGACCTCCTTATTATATTTTAAAACAGGAAGAAGCATGATTGCATTGGATACACCATGGGGTATGTGATATCGGCCGCCCAGAGGATAAGATAATGCGTGAACGCCCGTCGTACCGGATGCCGTAATCGCAACTCCTGCATAGAAGGCAGCAAGAAGCATATTGTTCTTCTCCTGCTCAGCACCTGCATCCACACAAGCCGGAATAATATTGGCAAATATCAGCTTTAAAGCTTCCATTGCGAACATATTACTGAACGGATTCGCTTTATTGGAGGTATAGCATTCAATTGCATGTGCCAATGCATCGATTCCGGTCGCTGCTGCAATTTTCTTAGGAAGCTTCCGGATCATTCTTCCGTCAAGGATAACATAATCTGCAATTAATTCGGCGTTTACTATTCCAACCTTCAGATTCTGCTCGGGAACGGTCACGATACTATTCGGCGTTGCCTCCGAGCCCGTACCCGCTGTCGTGGGAATCATTAATGTCTTGACCAGTTTCTTTCCCAGCAGGGGATCAGCTAAGAGGTCCTTAATGGTATAGCTTCCGGTGCAGGCAATCGAGGCCAGCTTTGCCATATCCATGACGCTTCCTCCGCCGATGGCTATGATGAAATCCGCTCCGGACTTCTTAAAATCATCAACTACGCTCTGTGCTTCCAGATAGGTCGGCTCAGCAGGCAGATCATCTAATATGACAATTTCCGTATTACATCGATTCAGAATTGCGAGTGGCTCATCGATTACTCCAGAATGACGGATCCCTTTGTCAGTAAATACCGCAACTTTCCGATAATACCCATTTACAATGGTTTCTATCTGTTCTATTGCATTACTGCCGCTAAATACTGCCTTCGGCATGCTAAGTTTATATTGTTCCAGCATAATTACCTCCAACCTCTATGGTGCTAATCTTAAGCACCTCTTACCATTAGCGAAAAGCTGATTGTATTTGTGATTAAGGATGTTTACTTTCCTTCAATAACATTCAGTTTTTTTGCTATCTGCCAGATCATATCCGGCTTTCCAAAACCGCCGGATTTTGATATGATCCATACTTTCTTCTTTTTGTATTTAATATAAGAAAGAACAGTACCTGTCTCAAGCTCGGTGACAGGATAGATCTCATCGCAGCGAATCTGTTTGAAGAAGCCTAAAAGTGTATCTCCTCCTATGATCATCAGGGTATGATTCCGGTTAATGTCAAGCAGCTTCTTAACAATCTCTCCAAGGGCAGATGCGATTCTGACCCTCGCCTCATTCAATGCCATATGATTTTCTTCAATATATGTATTGACCTGATTCTGCTCCGACACTCCGGTATCCAGCATGACTACCGGATAATTATGAAATGTATTCTCCAGCTGATTCATCCATTCCATTCCTTCACTGGAGGAGAGATAGCCTACCTCAAGCTGTTGCTGCGGCGTAAGAACAATCCTCCGAAAGCCAGCCATTTGCGCATATTCGATCTGATCCATGGAAATCGGATTAACGCTTCCGCACATTACAAGCAAGGTCTGATTGAGCTGGGGTGCACTCGATTTTCTCCTTCTGAATTTTAACAGCTGAGGGAGAAAAGATGCAAAGCCTGCACAGCCTGCAATTATTCTGAGCTGGTCCTTATTATTTAAATATTCTGCAATATTCTTAATATCTTCATCCGACTGTGCATCAAAAATACCGATAGTCGGCTCGTTAAATTCCGTATGATATTCTTCGTTGCGTCCAAGAAGCTCAATTCTTGTGCCGCTGTCAAAAAGCTGCCGTACCTCCGAAGAGACAACCGGCTCAAACGGATCCTTGCCAAAGACACTCTCCTGGATCGGCTGCCCGTCAACATAATGATACCCATTAATCGTAACCCGGTTCATCTGTGGATAAGCCGGGATAAATGGCAGAAAGGTCTGCCTGCTGGCATCCAATAAAGCTTTTAATTCACTACCTATATTTCCACGCAGACCGGAATCCGTCTTCTTGTATATGTGGGTTACGCCTGCAGTAATTGCTTCTGCTGCCAGTCTGTATACCCTGTTGTATGCCTGTTCACCGGTAAGATGCCTCGTCTCAGCATCAATGACCAATACCTCTACTCCATTTTTTCGATAGAAGCAGTCCGTGGCATCAGAAATTGTTATTATTTTTGTATTTGCTCCGTATTGGGCAAATTGAATTCCTGTATCTAGAGCCCCGGTAAAATCGTCTGCTATTAATAAAAGCCTTATCATCCTATTTACTCCCAACTGTTTCAATAATGAACATTATGCCGATGTGATTTTGTAAAGCTCATTTATTTTTCCTATGTGCTTCATCGATATGTCTATATTAACAGTATAAAGTCTTTGTGACAATAGCTTTTTTGTATAATTTTTATGATTTATCGTTGCAATTTGAAACATTAATATTTTCCATTGATTTTTATGTTCACATATGATACCATTAAGCTAATTCGGATGGAATGAATTTCCTGATACTCAGAGAAACAAAAGAATACGGGAAAGGAAGGAAATAATTCATATGGAAAGAGTTAAGATTTTAGGAATAGCACCCTATGATGGAATAAAATCATTGATGCTTCAGATTGCAGAAAAGCGGAAGGATATCGAACTGAATGCATTTACAGGCGATTTGAATGAGGGTCTTGCCATCGCCCAAAGATATGAATACTCAGGTTACGATGTAATCGTATCCAGAGGTGGTACCGCAGAATTAATAAGACAGCACTGTAAACTTCCGGTTGTTGACATCACCCTGAGCATATATGATATATTCAGATCAATTAAGCTGGCTGAGAACTCTACGAATAAGTATGTTGTTATCGGCTTTCCTGCCATTACAAAGAATGCCCATTTCATCTGCGACATGCTTCAATATAACATCAATATTTATACGATACACAATGAGCAGGAAGCCTCCGAGATTCTGAAGAAGTTAAGTGCCGAAGGCTATGATATGGTCCTGTGCGATATGATTACCAGCTCCCTTGCCCAGAAATTAGGCATGACCGCCATCTTAATCACCTCAGGATCCGAGAGCATAGAAGCCGCTTTTGATCTTGCGATCCAGATGTCAAAGGCCATGAACAAGATCAAACAGGATGTCAATTTCTACAAGATGGTGCTTGAGAATACACCGAAGCCCTTTGTCGTATTCGACGAAAAATTTCAACAGGTCTACTATTGCGGGGAAGCAGCGGAACCCGTTCCTGTCATGGAGGAAATAAGAAAACACCTTCCAACTGTCCTGAATGAAGGGAGCCACAAATCCTACATAGAATATTCCGGTCTTCTCTACGTATTGAATGGCAATAAGCATACGCAGGATGACCAGATTTATCTGATCTACTACATAAACCATCGTAAGGTACCTCTTGCGCTGACGAAAAACGGTATCTACCATTTAAGCAAAGAGGAAGCCTATGACAAATTCTTTAACAGCTTCTATGGGATTACACAATCGACACAGAATAACCTCATGAGCATTGAGCAATATGCGGAAAGCACTTACCCCGTGATGATCATGGGAGAACGTGGTACCGGCAAGGAACAGCTGGCAAGACTTCTTTACGCCAAAAGCAAGCTGCAGAACTCACCGCTGACCATCATAGACTGCGCCAGAATCAACCCTCGCAGCTGGGAGTTTCTTACCGGTGATAACAATTCACCTCTCAGCGATACCAAGACCACAATCCACATCCAGAATATGGACAGCCTGACCGACCCGCAGTTTTCCGAGCTGATCAGCATTATTAAGGATCTGAACCTGCATCACAGGAACCGGATTCTGTTTACTATTTCTGTCGAGAAGGAAGAAGCCCTCCAGCGTTGCGAAAGAGTTATCAACAATTTATCCTGTCTAACCTTAAGAATTCCACCACTCAGGGAGCACAAAGAGGATATCCCCAATCTTGCCAGCCTGTATATCAGCGTGCTGAATATGCGTTTTGCCAAGGAAATCGTAGGTCTTGAACCGGATGCCATGAAGCTTCTCCAGAATTATAACTGGCCTTTTAACTACGACCAGTTTAAACGCATTCTCAATGAGCTTGTTAGCTCTGCTAGCTCTTCCTACATAACGACTTCAGCAGTATCAAGCATCCTGTGCAAGGAACTTTCTGATACCGTGCTGAACGATAACGGGAAAATATACGTTAATCTGAACCAGTCCCTGGAGCAGATCAATATGGATATCATTAAGATTTTACTGAACGAAGAAAAGAACAACCAAAGTAATGTTGCCAAGAAACTAGATATCAGCCGAACCACCTTATGGCGTATGATGCAGAAGATGGGCATCAGTGATTAAGGCATAAAAAATGCTAAAACAACTCCAGTTGTTTTAGCATTTTTTTAATTAATCTGTAAGCGGCAAATAAACAACGTCTTTTTTACGCCTCCCGTACCTGATAGTATTGATAAAGATACTATCAGTACAGGAGGTTTTTATATTGGATTCAGAAATAATGGAGCTTCGGCTTAAGCAATGGATGCCAATTTTTGAGGAGCAGGCCAAGAGTGGCCTGAACAAACAGGAATGGTGCATACAGAATGAGGTAAAGCGTGCTGCCTTCTTCAAATGGCAGAGAGAACTTCGTAAATATCTTCTTGAAAAGAACGAAAATAAGTCTCGAGATCAGATTTCAACTGAGCTAGCGGTACACCCGGCACCTGACTTTGTAGAATTAGCTTCAGCTAGTTCTACGGTACGATCCAGCCTAAATGCTTGCTGTGTCAGATCAAGTGATATTACCCCTGCTTCATCCATCAGCATCAGATGCGGTGAATTCGTGGTAGACCTGAAGGATGATGTCAATGAAATGCTTCTTTCAAAGGTCTTAAAGGTGATGGCTAATGTTTACTGAGAACGGACTTACCTTTTCGAAGATTATAATCGCAGTTGGAAATTCAGATCTGCGTCGCGGCATTGATGGTCTTTCTGCTATGGTTCGACTGAAATATGATCTTGATCCGCTGGAGAAGGATACTCTTTTCCTCTTCTGCGGTACCAGAAGCGACAGGATAAAAGGGATTCTGTGGACCGGAGACAGGTTTGTAATGATTTACATCAGACTTGCAGATGGTCGTTTTCAATGGCCCAGGACAGAGGAAGAAGCCCGCACTCTTTCAGGAGAAGAATTCCTACGACTCATGGATGGTTTTAGTATTGATCCTTCTGTAGGAAAAAAGAGAAAAACCCCACCGAAAGAAGACCCCAAAAAGAAACGACGTAATTGAGAGCATGGCCTGATGGTCATGTTCTTTTTCTTCTAATATAGTGGTAATTATTTTAAATAGCATTACGGATCGGAACCCTTTCTGGACATATGGTGTCTGGATTGTTGGGGCGTTGGTTATCATGCTGTTGCACTTATGGTCACGAAAAAATATGGATACATAACCGCAAAAAATTATACGAAAAAGAAGTGCCTGTTTCCATTTTACTGGAAGCAGGCGCTTCTTTTTTCAGGAAGGAGGGTTCATACGGCAACCACTTATTTCAGACCCCGGCACATCGACAAAGGCAGGAGCATTCTGGCGACCTTGAAGAAAAGTCTTGACTATGGAAAGAACCCCAACAAGACGCGGGACGGCTTTCTGATTTCTGCGTATGGGTGCGATCCTGCCACGGCTGACGCCGAGTTTCTGCTCGCCAAGCGCCAGTATAATTACATTACCGGACGGGAACAAAAACGGGATAGAAATATTCTTCTCTACCAGATCAGGCAGGCATTTAAGCCTGGGGAAATTTCTCCCGAAGAAGCTAACCGGATAAGCTATGAGCTTGCCATGCGTTTTACGAAAGGGCACCATGCCTTTATCGTAACGACCCATGAGGATAAACACCATATCCATTCTCACATTTACTTCAATTCCACCACCCTGGACTGTACAAGAAAGTTTGAGGATTTTCTTCGTTCCGGTCGGGCTATTCGCCGGTTAAGCGATACCATCTGTGTTGAGAACGGACTGTCCATTGTTGAAAATCCGAAGCCGAGTAAAGGGAATTACGGAACATGGCTGGGCGATGAAAAGCCTCCCTCCTTCCAAGCACAATTACGTCAGGCCATCGACGCCGCGCTGGAGCAAAAGCCTTCCGATTTTGAAGCGTTTCTTTTGCTCATGGAAGCAGCGGGTTACGCAGTCAAACGCGGTAAGCATATCAAGTTTACCGGCCCAGGACAAAAGCGCGGAACTAGGTGTGATACCTTAAAAGGCGATTACACCGAACAGGCCATCAGGGAACGAATTGAAGGAACTCGCATGGTGGTTTCCGGAGGCGGTAGTGACTTTGAACCGGTCACGGCAAAGGTCAATCTACTCATTGACATTCAGTCAATAATCCAGGCAGGAAAAGGCTCTGGCTACGAACGCTGGGCAAAGATTTTCAACCTGAAACAGGCAGCGCAGACATTAATCTTTTTGCAGGAAAATGGTATTACCGAATATGCGGTACTGGAGAAAAAAGCGTCGGAAGCAACCGCAGCTTTTAATAATATTTCCATAAAAATAAAGCAGGCGGAAACCCGTATGAAAGAAATCTCCGAGCTGCAAAAACACATCTCCAATTACAGCCGGACACGGGAGGTTTATACGCAGTACCGGCAAGCTGGCTACAACAAAAAATTCCATTCAGAACATGAAGCAGAACTCCTTTTACATCAGTCGGCAAAGAAAGCCTTTGACGCTTTGGGATTGAAAAAACTTCCCTCCATCAACATACTCAAACAAGAATACGCTACACTTCTTGCCGAGAAGAAAAAGCTCTACCAGGGCTACCGTCAGGCCAGGGAAAATATGAAAAATCTGCTGACGGCAAAAGAAAATACTGACCGCCTTTTACGCTATTCCCCGTCCGCACCGGAGCAGGAAAATCTGCGGCGGTAGGTTCTCCACATCTTTCTCTATCCGCATGTAAAAAGCGTCCCGATAGGGACGCGTAGCAGCGCCGCAGGCGCTTAACAGACAGACGCGAAAGCAGGCTGTCTGACGGGGATTGGGGCGGAGCCTCAACAAGCAAGTGGAGCCATTTTGACGTAAGGAAAAATGAGCGGAACGGTGACCGGCGCGCCAGTCACCCTGCTTGCTAATCTCGTTATCGTACATTACGAATTATCGCGTAAAGCATCAGCAAGTCCAGTAAATCAGGCAGTATAAGTTGAAAACCACACGATAAATACAGAGCCAAACGCAAATCAGCCTGTCGGGAGTTTCCTTCCCGGCAAGCTGATTCCCATTAACCAATAGCACCCAAAATTACGGATAACCATTACGATTCAATCAGCCCCCGGCGTTTTGCCTCCATTACCGCATCAGCCGCCTTGTTGACGCCTAACTTTTCATAGATCAGCTTTGTATGTGACTTGATGGTATTGATTGTTAAGCCCGAGATACTGATAATATCCGCTTTTCTGTAACCCTGCGCCAGCAGCGTAAGGATGTATTGCTGTTTCTTGGACAGCTTGACCGGCTTTTCGTTTAAGTGGGCAGTAATACCTTTGTGCTGTGTGGAAACCTCATAGGCGCACTGCAATACCTGATTCACATATTGGCTGTCAAGCTCCCCGGAATACTCTGATCGTTCTATCTTAAACGTGACTTTTTTCAGAATAGGCAGCACCGCCGCTCCTTCATCTGCGATAATGCGGATGGCCCGATAGGGTTGCATGGCAAGCAGCGCTTCTTCCAGTAGCTCCATAGCTTCCTTTTGGAAACCGGTCGCCCAGCATAGGGCGGACTGTAACACACAGACTTCGGCCATGTCAAGCGGTCGGCGATAATCCACACAAAGTTTTTTCAGCCTTTCAAGAATATCCTCAGCCTTTTCCGTTTCTGACAGCACTATGTAAGCCCGAACTGTGGTGAAATATTGGTAGAGTTTATAAAACCGAAGCGGTTCCCCCTCCGTGACAAAAAAATGTTCCAGCCATTCTTTTGCAGCCTTCCGGTCGGCGTTTAACAGCTTATTTTTTGTATCGACTGCCAAAAAATTCGGGTTTAGGTAGAGGGCATTTTCTTCTTTAAGGCGCAGGTTAAACTGTTCCCTTACCTTTTCCGATTCCGTTGGTTTCCCAAGGGCATCCAGAATATTAGATAACAGCATAAATACGCAGAAGTGCATTTCAAAGCGAAGCTCTTTTGTAAGCTGGCTCTGTGCCAGGCTCATTGCTTCAAAGGCTTTATCCAGCTTGTTCTGTTCATAGTATAGCCCTGCCCGAACGCAGTTGCAGAACATGTCAGCCTCTTTGGCGTAAAAGGAACCGAACACATGGGAGATTTCCTGTAACCGTCCGTCTATATCGACCAGAACATCGAGACAGTCGCAGATGGAACGATGCATAAAGGGAAAATTCTGTGTAATTGATGGCGTGTACAGATTCAAACCGTCCATGCTTTGCTCCGGAAAGGCATTTAACCACCCGGAGAAATCCACGGCAAATTCGTGGAGCCCCATACGGAAATCGGCAAATCCGATGGTTAAGGCGAACCCGAGCAGATCATCCTCTTTCAGAATATCACGATTGTTACCCGAGGCAACATATTCGTTTGCAGCGTCAATGTAGTTTAAGGTGGCCTTGGCATTTCCATTCAAAAAGTTTGCCCATGCGGCTTCAATCAGCAGCGTGATATTGCTGCGGATAAATTCCTCCGGCAGTCTGTCCAGTACAAAGGTCGAGGTGTAATTAATCCACTCCTCGACACTGAAATCCTGATAGATGGAGTTCAACTGATAGAAGCAGCGGTTGATACCGTCCTGACTTTCCGCACGGACATAATATGCGAGGGCTGTGAAATATTCTCCCCGATCATAATACAGCCCGGCAACTTTCAGAATCAGTTCCCCGACGTTGATATCAGGAAGGTCTTTTAGTTTGCCTCGAAGAAATTCCAAAAACAGGTGGTGATATCGATAAGTATGCTGGGACGTTTTGACCGCAAACAGGTTTTGAATGAGCAGACTTTCCAGAATTTCAGCTGCGTTTTTTCTGCCGGTCAGAAGATTGCACAGCTCCGCATCCATCTCGTTTGCTACTGAAGTAAGCAACATGAACTCCCGCAGCTCCGGCTCCCACTTTTCCCAAATATTCCGGCTGATATAATGCTCGAGAAATTGCCCGCTCCCCTGCGGTGCATCAAGAGATTCACTTTTGGATAAAGCATTGATACCAATAGTCCAGCCACCAGTGGAATCAAATACTGTTTTCGCCTGTACTTTTGTCAGCTTGCGCCCCAAAGCGCCGTAGTACTTTTGTATTTCCTCTGCCGAAAAAGTCAGCTCGCTTGCCGTGATCGTAACACTGTTTCTGATCTCAGCAAATTCCTGTAATTCGTCGGGGAGCTTATTTCTGCTCAGAAGCAGAATATCAAAGGAATGGGGAATGCGTTTTAGGATAAAAGGCAGAGATTTGAGAATTTTTTTGTTGGTGATGGTATGCAAATCATCCAGTACCAGTGCATAAGTCCCTTCGTCCTGCGCAAATTCCTGCAGGAGGCGGATGGTATTCTCAACAGGCGAGGAATAAAAAGCCTTGCTGTTTAAAATTTCATCCATTTTTGTGTTGCCTGGCTGTACCGACAGGATGCCGGTGCAGAACAGCTTATAGAATACGAAGGGAGCGTTATCATATTCATCCAGCCCGACCCAGACTGATCTGCGTTTGGAAACCCCGAGCCACATCAAAGTGGAAACCGTTTTTCCATATCCGGCAGGAGCACAAACTACAGTTAGCCGGTTCGCTGAGGCTTTGTCATAAAGCTCCAGGAGTTCGTGTCGCGGGGCACAAATTTCAGGCAAGGGTGTGGGTATGAATTTATCATTTACATAATTTATCGTTGTCATGGACTAATCCTCCTTATAATATGTTCCATTATATCATAAATAATAAAAAAATATATAAAAACCTCACCCTTGGGCGATTTTTATTTTTTAAATCCTCTGATACAATTGATCAGTGAATAGCATAAGCTGATGATTTTGTCGTTTGTGTTGATACATAGCAAGTGTACCTACGGTATTCAATTTTTTTATGGTGAGGCAGGTTGAAATTAGAGAGAATCTAACACCTCCCTTCTTCTAATTAAAAGCATGAATCAAACAATTTCTGAAAGGAGAGTTGAAATTTTGAAAAAAATTTTAAAGTTACGAATGAAAGAACAAGCTGGCGAACTGTCGCTGGCAATGTTTAAAAAGGGGGGAACTACAATGAAAAAAACAGTAGCGACGCTGATGATCCTCATGTCCGTTACGATTCTTCTGGGGCTTCTTCCGGTTACAGCAAGTGCCGCGGGTTCTGGGTCTTCGGCCGTCACGCGTGTCTATATTGCCACAGTGGATGGCACAAAAGTAGACAGCGCAACACT
>Ga0207834_1000070_pt1 | contig 31957 bp, 20 predicted proteins | sample LuqExpMetagenom5_FD_187763 | JGI IMG/M metagenome (GOLD analysis project Ga0207834, IMG submission 187763) | Tropical forest soil microbial communities from Luquillo Experimental Forest, Puerto Rico - Sample 5 (SPAdes) | ecosystem: Environmental > Terrestrial > Soil > Tropical forest ...
AAATATCCATAATAGAATACCGACGGTTTCTGCTAATAATACTCCAGTCAATATTCCAAACCGAGCACCTTTTTTGGCTCGTTCATATTGCTTTGCTCCAAGATTTTGTCCAATAAAGGTTGTTAAAGCAACGCTGAAGCTTGTTATTGGTAAAAATGCAAAGCCCTCGAGTCTTGTGTAACTACCGCATCCGGCCATGGCAACGGAACCGAAACTATTGATATTCGATTGGACAATAACATTCGCAAAGCCGATGACTGAATTTTGAACACCCGTTGGAACTCCCATTTTCAAGAGACTTACAAGCATCTTACGATGTATGCGTATCTGTTTGATATGAACCCTGTGCACTCCATCAACTCGCAAAAGTTTCGTAAATCCAAGAATAGCGCTGATAAATTGCGAGATTACGGTTGCGATAGCGGAACCCCCAATACCGAATCCCAGGATAGCAACAAATAAGATTTCTAAAATAACATTAACAATTGACGATATAATCAGGTAATAAAGCGGGTGCCGACTATCGCCGACCGCTTGAAAAATACCCATACACGTATTATACATTACGATACCAATTCCACCTGCAAAATATAGCCGAAAATATAAAATAGAGTTCGGAAGCACATCGTCCGGTGTTCCCATCATCTTTAACATCAAAGGTGAAAATCCCATTCCAAATGCTGTTACGAGAATTCCGGCTATTAATCCGAATGCAATCGTAGTATGAACAGCGATGGATAACTCCTTCATGCTTTTTGCTCCATAATAGCGGGCTATAATCACACCTGCTCCAACGAAGATCCCATTGATAAAGCCTACTATCAAAAAAATCAAGCTGCCGGAAGAGCTTACTGCAGCAAGCGCATCCTTTCCAAGAACATTTCCAACAACCAGAGAATCCACTATGTTGTAAAGCTGCTGAAATAAGTTGCCCAAAAATATTGGCATAGCAAATAATAATATTTTCTTCGAAATTTTTCCTTCTGTCAAAGTTTTATCCTTCCTGTCATGTTTTTACCATAATAAATATGATAGTTGAACCGCAGGACATTTACAAGACTAAGTAAGAAAATAATTGCTAATATAATCTACTTAGTTACTTATCTTCAATTTTTTCATTATATTAACTAAAGATTGATTTGGGAGTCAAAAGTCTGATTAGGCTATAGAGATGATGCGTTTTCTACTGCATTCTATTCATAACACTTTTATACACTCATCAGATCTCATTGCTTTCAAGAAAGTCTCGCAAAAGGTTCATACAAACTGTCTTTCTGTACTCTGCCGAAACTCTGCCCTTGATTGGTACAATGGCTTTGTCATAAGCATCAAGATATTCGTCCTTGATCCTACTTGCTTCTTCCATCGTCTTGCCGATCAACATCGCATCAATATCTGCCCGACATACAACAACGTCATTAATTGCACCGAATGCTGTTCTGCAGTGCGTTATCCTATTGTCCAGGGCGTCAAGGACAGCGGCAAAGGATACTCTTGAAATTGCAAGGGCATTTCTTGCGCCTATTTTTTTATAATAATAATTATTAAGGCCTGATTTACTCATAAGAATCTCAACAAGCAGTTCATCCTCATTAAGCGAAGTCTTATTTCTCCCTAGAAAAAACTCAGATATAGGAAGCATGCGTTCACCTTTGCTGCCTACTAGACGAAGTATGGAATCGGTAACATAAAAGATCAGCGTGCTGTCTCCTTTCGGTGAGCCGTTGCAAATATTCCCGCCAACTGTGCCAAAGTTGCGGATTGCCGGTGCTGCAACCTGTGATGCAGCTTCCTTTAGAATTGCAGGAGCAAGTTTGTTTTCGATGATATCCGTAAATGTACATCCGGCTCCTATACGGATATATTTAGAATCCTCTTCGATATTTTTCATCTCCGGTACTTTATTCAAGAAGAGATAAACCGCTTTCTCATCTGCTCTAATCATTAAATCTGTCCCACCTCCGTAAGGAGTGACAACTTCACTCGCACGGATCTCAAGTGCATTTTTCAAGGATATTGGTAAATAATTTACCATAAGCCCTTTCCCTCCTTTGCTGCGATATCGATGGCATCTACGATCGCATTGTATCCGGTGCATCTGCATAGGTTGCCGGATATACCTTCACGAATCTCCGCCTCTGTTGGGCTTGGATTCCTGGAAAGGATACATTCGGATGCAAGTATCATACCGGGAATGCAAAAACCGCATTGGACAGCACTCACTGAGGCATAGGCCTTGTCTAGAATATGAAATCGATCCGTTTCCCGATAACCTTCAATAGTCACAACAGCACTTCCTTCAAGGCTGCCCATAGCTACCATACAGGAGTTTGCCAACTTACCGTCAATTATGACAGAGCAGGCACCGCATTCTCCTTCTTTACAACCGCACTTTACCCCTGTTAACTTAAATTCACCTCGAAGTACATCGAGTAAGCGCTCATTTGCCTTGGCATTTGATACCGCCTCTTTCCCGTTAAGAATAAAATTTATCATATTTTCCCCCATTCCTGCGCATGCTTTGTTGCACAATGAGTTAGATTATAACCTTGCAGACTTAAATTCTTTTCGCCGCTTCGCGATGGCACAAAACCCGAAAGAAGTTCAAAATAAAATTCCGCGTAGCTTATTTTCGGTAATCATTCCAGAAGTGAACTATGTTTTAATAATCTACTGTATGAAGATGCTTTACTTCACTCTAACTAGCATTCTGTAGCTAGCTCCAGCACAAATCCATGCATGCAACTTGCTCACTTGCAAATATTCAATATAACAAAAAAGTTCTAGGTCCGTATGTACTTAGCGAGACTATTTTTACTCTATTCCCTGTATAGCTCTCATCGTATCTTCTTGAGTAAATGGTGCCTTATTCAGGTTTACGCCTAATGCATTTTCCATTGCTTCAACATAGGCTGGAGCTACTCCAACAAGTGGCAGCTCCCCTGCTCCCTTTCCGCCATAAGGTCCATGGCTGTAAGGGTTGTTGATGATTTCTGTCACGAGATTTGTCACGTCCATTGCCGTTGGAATAATATAATCGCTAAAGCTGTTATTGCGAATCCTTCCTTGAGCGTTGTATTCCATCTGTTCCATAGAAGCATACCCGATTCCCTGGAGCAAGCCCCCCTGCATCTGTCCTTGAATAATGTTCATATCCACAGGTACACCAACATCATATATACCCCATGCCCCAATAACCTTTGTCGTTGCGGTAAGTGTGTCTACTTCCACTTCAACTGTATTCACACCCCAAGAATAGGTTGGATAGGCGTCACCTTTAAAATCGTTAAGACTGAACGGAATTACAAAGTCAGGCTGAGCGAACCGCTCTTCAATTATCTGTTCTTCCCCTGGCTTCCAATCCTTCTTAAGCTTTTCAGCTGCACGTTTCAGCAGACCTCCGACCGTCATAAGAGAACGGCTTGCTACCGTGGGACCCGAATCAGGAACGCGGTCTGTGTCCGGGTTTTCGATAAGGACCCTGTCATAATCAATACCAAGGGTGTCTGCAATAATTTTACAGAAAGTAGTTTTCAATCCTTGACCTATATCAGAGTTACTTACTAGAATTTCTACTGTATCATCTATATTTTTCTTTATCCTGATAATAGCTTTGATGAGGTCACGTTCTCCGCTGCCTGTAAATCCACATCCGTGAAAGAACAGGGACATCCCAATACCTTTACGGTATCTGCCGGTCTGATTGCTGTACAATTTGTGCTTTGTACGACAATTTGAAAGCTCATCAATTCTTTGAAGCATTTCTGGCAGGGGTACATGAAAATGATACTTTCCACTCGTCGAAGTAGCATCTCCCTGCTGTACCATATATTTTTCTTTCAGCTCAAGGGAAGCAACACCTATTTTCTTAGCGATATGATCCATCATCATCTCTACTGCAAAAAATGTCTGGGGTGCACCAAACCCACGGAATGCACCGCAAGGTACGGTATTCGTCTTTACTGCACGTCCTCTGACCCGTAGATTATCTACCCGGTATACACCGCTTGCAGCAATCAAGCCTCGCTGTAAAACAACCGCTGATAAGGTGGTATATGCTCCGCTATTGTACAAGACGTCAATATCCATCCCTGTGATTTGACCGTCTTTCACAGCCACTTTGTATGTACAGATAGACGGATGCCGCTTAGAGGTGAACTCCATGTCTTCCCGCCTGTCAAAGATGACCTTGACCGGTTTGTTTGCCTTTTTTGCAGCTACCGCAGTTTGGCAGGCAAGAATGGAAGGGAAATCTTCCTTGCCGCCAAAGCCTCCACCGGTAACATCCTGAATAATCTGTACAGCCTTTGCATCATAACCCAATGCTTTGGCAACCGCACCATGAACATAGTACGGGCATTGCATGGAACCTCGAATTGTCATTCGTCTCTCGTGAGGATATGCAATGATACCCTGTGTCTCAAGATAAGCCTGCTCCTGGTAACCGGTCTGGAAGGTCTCCGCTAAAATAAAGTCTGCTTCTTCCATAACCTTATCGATATCGCCTTTTTCATATATATAATTGAAGAAAACAGTATCGGATTCTTGCATGTCAAGAACAGGAACCTGCTCGTCATAGATTATAGTAATCTTACTTACAATTCTCTGGACTTCCTTTAAATCCGTCCCAACAACCATCAAAATCGGGTCACCAATGAATTCTACCGCATTGTCGGCAAAAACAGGTGTGTCATCAAGAACAATATGTACCTGGTTGATTCCCGTTACATCGCTCTTATCAACAACATAATACCCCTCAGGCAATTCAGGAATCATAATATCTGTAATGTATGCTTTTGCCTTAGCAGAGCGCAGCAGCCTTCCATAAAGCATATCATCCATTACCAGATCATCTACATAAAGAGCCCGGCCGCTTATTTTCGGTTCATGATCCTTTTTCTTCACAGACTTACTAATAGACTCCATACGATACCTCCGTTACATTTGTTTAATATATGTTTATATAAATATCGCTACTTTTTATTACATCATTCCTATACATAAAGTCCTTATATAAGCAAACACAGAGTTATTTCCTAATTAGCACAATAATTTGATGCCCATTATGAAAGATAAAAATCGTTCACCTATTAAGTATGCGTCGAGGATTAGACAACACTTATCACCTTGAAATAAATAATAAAATTTCAATGGATTCTATAAAGGAGATATTCAAAAGCATATTAGTTTTATTCGTGATGTAAATATGCTTTTATGAACATTTCCATCTCTATGAAGAACTTCCGCTTATCAAAATCCTTAGTAGGGTCTGTATCCAACTATTAGAAGAAAACCAGCCATAGCGTTTGCTCTGCTTCATGGATTCATCATATGCAAGAAAATTCTTATATTTGTTGCTCCTATCAAATTAAAGAATGATGATTTAGATTCTATATTTTTCTTACCGACCTTTATAAAAAGTATCTTTTAAAGGAAGCTGATTTCTAAACTTCCCATCCTTTCTGTAATAAGCATGGGAGCAAGCAGGAGCCGTAGGAATCAGGCATAGTTCCCCGCATCCTTTTGCTCCGTAGCTTTCCGGAATTTTGCTTTTCCCTTTTACAAGGATAACTTCAAGTTCCGGTGCATCCGTTGCTCTCATGAGTCCCAGGGTGCCGAGTTTTTTCTGGGGGTATCCGCCTTCTACAAGAAAATCTTCTGTCAGAGCATAACCCAAGCCCATCACGATACCGCCTTCAATCTGCCCTTCTACCGCTGGAATATTCACAGGTGTACCTACATCATATGCAGCCACAACCTTTTCCACTCTCCCGTTCTCATTCAGGATGACAACCTGAGCAGCATAGCTGTAGCTTATATGGCTGATTGGATTCTCCTTTATCGCTCCTAAAGGATCGGTCTGAGCTGAATACTCTCCATAGAATTCTCTTCCCTCCAGATCGGACAAGGTCTTGCCTTGATCTAATTCTATTCTCAATTGTTCTGATGCCCGTCTTACAGCTTCACCAGTAATTACTGTCTGCCTGGAAGCCGTGCTGGTTCCTGAATCAGGCGTACGGATAGTGTCTGCTCGTTCATGAACAATCAAAGCAGGATTCACACCGGTGGTTTCACAAATAAATGTTAAACACATGGTTGCAATTCCTTGCCCCATACAGGCCGCAGAGGTACGGATATGTATTTTCCCATCCTCTATGGATAGGATGCAGCGTCCAATATCCTTCTTTCCCATACCAGTTCCACTGTTTTTGAAGCCAATTGCAATTCCTGCGTATGGGTTTGCCTCATATACCTCCTTAACCGCTTCCAGACATTCTGCCATTGCAACACTTTCATCCGCGAGCTGCCCATTTGGCAGTATCTGACCGGGACGAATTGCATTTCTGTAACGGAATTCCCAGGGGGATATCCCTGCCATTTCCGCCAGTAAGTTGATATTATTCTCCATAGCGAAGCAGCTCTGTGTCACTCCAAAGCCCCGGAATGCACCGGCTACAACATTATTGGTGTATACGGACATACCGAAAATATCGATATTCTGGAAGTTGTAGGGTCCGGCAGCATGGGTACATGCCCGATGCAGCACAGGTCCACCAAGAGAAGCGTATGCACCTGTATCTGCAATAATAACGCCTTTCATTCCTGTCAAATATCCGTTTTCGTCACAGGCTGTAGTTAGCTCGATCTCCATCGGATGTCTTTTGGTGTGACAATTGAAACTTTCCTGTCTTGAAAACTTTACCTTAACCGGTTTCTTCGTATACCACGCCATTAATGCCGCATGATGCTGGACGCTCATATCCTCCTTGCCTCCAAAGCCACCTCCCACAAGCTTCGTTTGACTATGTACCTTTTCCATCGGGATCTGCAGCATCAGGGATATTTCCCGTTGTTCATCATAAACAGACTGCGATCCGGAATATAACAGAATTCCATCTTCACCTTCAGGTATAGCAATTGCACATTCGGGTTCCATAAATGCATGCTCCTGAAATGGAGTCTTATATTTTCTTGTTACGACATATCTGGAGTTCTTAATCGCTTCCTCTGCATTGCCGCGTTGTAATGTGGCACGGCTCATTACATTTCCATCGGCATGGATGAAAGGTGCATCGGCTTTCAAAGCATCAGTTGGACATGTGATTGGTTCAAGCACCGTGTAATCTACTTCCACCAACCCGCAAACCTCTTCCAGTTTGTCTTTATGATATGTTGCCACTAATGCCAGTGCATCACCGATATATCTGGTGGTTTCACCTTCCGGAATCATGACATCCCAATCAAGCTTTAAGTGCCCGACACGATTAAAGGGGACATCCTTTGCTAACAGTATCTTCACACAATCAGGATGAGCCTCTGCTTTACTGATGTCGATTTTATTTACAACCGCTCTTGGATATTGGGTTCGAACTGCTTTTGCATAAATCATTCCTGGTAAAACAATATCATCTACATAGATACCTGTGCCGTTTACTTTCTCTGCAGCATCGATACGGATAGATTTCTGATTCATCTTTAAATGATTAGGAGGTGCAGGGATTTTAAGATTATTTCTTAAATATTCTGCTGACATAAGAATAGCCTCTTCAATTTTTTTGTAACCGGTGCAACGGCATAAGTTGCCCCTGATAGCCATTTTTACATCAGTAATTGTTGGATTAGGATTGGTATCCAGGAGTGCTTTCGCACAAAGCACCATACCGGGAATGCAAAAACCACATTGAACTGCGCCTGCTTCTCCAAAACAATATTCATATATTTCCTTTTCCCTTGGACTCAAGCCTTCCATAGTTAAAATCTTTTTCCCAACTACTTTTGAAACTTTTTGTATGCATGCTTTTACTGCTTTTCCATCCACCAATACGGTACAGGTTCCGCATGCACCTTCACTACAGCCATCCTTAGCTGAAGTAATTCTCAGATCATCACGTAAGAATGACAATAAAGGTTTATCAATCTGGGATATTTCCTCTCTACCGTTGATATTCAAGGTAAACATAAGTAACCTCCCTTCAAGCATTATCTTGAATCATTATATGAGACATTTTCTTTGAGCATATCTCAAGTTTTCTTCAGACTTTTTCAAGTATTTATTCCATAGGCACATAGGAATAGTTTCTATAAAAGGTCCAAATTACATCCGCAATCTCCTTTGGAATACCCCCACTGCAATTTCCAGACCAGTCAATAGCTATGTCCTCTACTTTATTATCTACACGGACTCGAAAAAGTTGAGATGCTTTATCCAGTAATATAAATCCAGCATTCCTGCTATCCTCAAAATCTTGCAGATTCCAGTAAAGTGTTAATTTATCCTTATGCGGCGCACTGTCATAAGGGCAAAAAGCCTCGCAATTGCCACACTCGTTGCACATTCCGTCAATATGTATGATCTTGTCTTTACATTTTACATTTTCCGTAGGTACACTCACTGCTAAGTTTGCTCTATTCGGACATACCTCAACACAAAGGTTACATACTTTGTTACACTCAAGACAGCGGTTATTCTCTTCACCTGGATTGCTAGACTTTTGGAGAACTCCCTTTCTATTCTTAATTTCATCCATTTGCTTCTCTATATTGAATTCAACTTCTTTTTCAAGCTTTAAATGCTGTCCTTTTTCCCGATCAAGTATTATGTTTGCAAATTTTGTACCGTCGGCAATTCCTTCCACGATGGTAGCGGGTCCTCTAAGTGCATCTCCGCCGATAAAAACGTTTTCTACACTTGTCTCATTAGTGTCAGGATTTACCTTAATCCTGCCTTTTGCATCAAGTTCAATATTATTCTGTAGTAAAAGCTCAGCTTCAACCTGCTCGCCCACAGCCGCAATGATACTATCCACGCTTAGTTCAGTAAATACACCACTGACAGCTACGGGGTTTCTTCTGCCAGAAGCATCAAGAGCACCTAGTTCCATCTTCTGGCATCTCAATACGCCATTCGTAAATGCTACAGGTACCAGAAGCTCTTTCAATTCAACGCCTTCATTTAAAGCTAATACTAGCTCTTCTCTGTCAGCTGGCATATACCTCTTTGTTCTTCGATAGATCACATATACATTTTCTACTCCTGTAACCCTCTTGGCCGCTCTTGCAGCATCCATTGCTGAGTTGCCTGCTCCGATCACTGCTACGGTCTTCCCTAATTTTAATAAGTCCGGTGTTTTATTGTATACTTTGAGGAATTCAAGAACATTTAGTATCTTTTTATCACAAGCTTCCAACTTCAAGAGACCTGGCTTCCATGCACCGATAGCGATAAAGATATATTTGAACCCATCCTTTTTCAAGGCTTCAATAGAAAAGTTTGCGTCCACTCCCAAGCGGAACTTCACTCCCATTTTCCTTATCAGCTCCATATCGTTATTAATTGCTTCCTTGGATATTCGAAAGCCTGGGGCAATATGCTGTATGATACCGCCAATTTCGTTCTGCTTCTCAAACACAGTTTCATCAATCCCATTTTTCCCAAGGAAGTATGCCGCAGCCAGTCCGGCAGAACCGCCACCAATCACTGCAACTTTGAAGTCACTATTAATCTCAGGGGTTTCCAGCTTGCTCATCAACTCATGGAAGGCTTTCTGAGCAGCTATAAGTTTCGTCTCCCTTATCCTTACCGGCTCATCATAATCTTGCCTTATACATTTTGTCATGCAACGATGGCTACACAGCGTTCCTGTGATAAAGGGGAGTGGATTTTTCGCTATTATTACCTCTAAAGCCTCTAAATACCGTCCTTCACCAACAAGGCGTATGTATTCCGGTATATCCTGTCCGATGGGACACCCTTGTTTACAGGGAGCAATAAAGCAATCAGTGAGTGGAACTTTGTTATTTAATTTGCAGCTAACAATTTCCTGTCTGCTTTTCAAATGGTTTACATCCGAAATCGCCTCTTCTGCAAGGATTTGTAGTTTATTTACATCTACTCCCGTAAATTCCGACTCTTGATATTCAGCGTACAGTAAATCTGCCAACTGCTTGAGCCTTAAATATCCGCCGGGTTTTAGTACTGTGGTAGCAACTGTAATAGGCCATATACCTGTCTTGTATATTCTGTCGATATTGAAGAAATCAGCTCCACCGGAATATGATATTCTGATATCCCCGTCAAACTCTTTCGCCAGCCTGTATGCCAAGTTAATGGTAAGAGGATATAATGGCCTCCCGGACAGATACATTTCATCTCCTGGAAGCTCTTTGTTTGTTATTTCCACAGGAAAGGTATTCGAAAGCTTTACACCAAAAGTCAAACCAAGATCCTTTGCGATAGCTCCCAGCCTTTCAATCATAGGAACTGCTTCTTCAAACTGCAGGTCATTTTTGAAATGGTGGTTATCGAATACTAGATAGTCATACCCCATGCTATCCAAGGTGCATCTGGTAAACTCATATCCCAGCAAGGTTGGGTTACATTTGACATAAGTATGCAGCTTCTTTTCTTCCAGTAAATACGTTGCAATCCTCTCAATTTCTGCAGAAGGACATCCATGAAGTGTCGATAAAGTAATAGACTCACATATCTTTGGAGATATTCCCTCTATGAACTCTTGATTGATATTATTAAATAGCTCAAGATTATTTAACAGGAAGTCCTTGCATTCTTTCCAGGTCGTTGTCTGTGACGCATCTTTGAGGCAATCGATAAAAGCATTTATTTTAGGTGACTTGATTCCTTCCAGATCATAGCCAATACTCATATTAAAAATATAACCATTGTTTGAACCTAATGAAAACTCCTTTGACAATATATTCAGTGCAAACCAGGCCTTTATGTATTCGCTTAAAGCGTCAGGAACTGTAAGCTCTGTGGACCATTCCACGTTATAGCCTTCGTCTTTCGCCAATATGCAGGGTTTGGACACAGGTAAGTCTTCCCCATCGATGATCTGCACGGTTTTTAATTCAATAAACCTGCTTCCTGCTACATAAGAGGCAATGATATTTTGTGCAAGCTGTGTGTTTGGTCCTGCTGCAGGTCCCAGAGGGCTTTCAAGATTTCTGCCAAATAGCGATAAATTATTGCTTCCTGATTTTCTGAAAAATTTATTATTTGGAACACCGAATACGGATTTATCGATCTCATTTTCCGATAACGCCCACAGTATTAGTTTATCAAATGGTAGTAATCTCATTCTATCACTCATAATTTACCCCATTTCCAAGCACGTCTTGTTACGAATAATAAGTTTTCCTTTTACTAAAAGCGTTCCCAGACCTTGTCTGCCTGCTCCCTGCTCTTAGCGCAAACCTCTTCTTCATCCAGTAAGGTAAGTCTTCTGTTCTCCATTACAATCTTTCCATTAATTATAGTGGTATCAACTGCCCGTCCACTGACTCCAAACAAGATGTGGCTGTTAAGATTGTCTGAATTCAAACGTGTCGGAGGATTATAGTCCACTACTATGATATCCGCAAGTGCTCCCTTAACCAGTCTTCCAAGGGATTTTTCAAAATACTTTTCAGCAATCCTAGCATTATTTTCAAAAAGCATATACGGCGGTTCACCCCAAGCAGCGCTCGGATTGTTATTGGCATGCTTGTGTAGACAGTTTGCTGCCTTTAAGGATTCAAACATGTCACAGGTGTATCCGTCTGTCCCCAGGCCAAGAACAATACCCTTTTGAAACATAGTAAGTACTGGTGAGACTCCGACAGCATTTCCCATATTTGATTCAGGATTATGGACTACATTGGTTTCTGTATCTTTCAGAATTCTCATCTCTTTTTCAGAAATATGAATACAGTGAACAGCGATACTCTTTTCGCCAAGAAGCTCTCTTTCATGCAATCTTTCGATTACACCCATGCCATATCTGGCTCTTGCATCGTTAAGGTCTTCCATCCCTTCTGCAGCATGAATATGAAAGCCTGCTCCACTATCGGCATTTCGGCTTACGCATTTCTCAAGGGTACGATCCGATAACGTAAAGGAAGCATGCAGACCGAACATTGCCTTTAACATAGGATCTTTTTCTTTCTTACAAAAATTGATAAAATCAATATTCTCATTTATCCCTTCTTCAGTGATGTTCTCTCCATCCCGGTCCGATACTTCATAGCATAAACAGGAGCGAAGGCCTGCCTTTTTGGTCGCTTCTGCAATCTTAAAAAGACTCCCGGCTGCTGAATTCGGGCTGGCATGGTGATCAAAGGCCGTAGTCACACCATTTTTAATACATTCAATCATAGGAACCATGACACTATAGTATACGTCTTCCAGAGTCAAGGCTTTGTCTAATCTCCACCATAGTCTAGTTACGATTTCTTCGAAGTTTGCCGGTGGAGCGTCTTTTTGGATCATTCCTCTTGCAAAGGTACTGTAAAAGTGCATATGGGTATTAATTAGGCCCGGCATAATCAGTTTTTTATCGGCATCAAGAAATTTTGCTTCTTTATATTTTGCCTTTAAATAAGCTGTAGTTCCGGTTTCTATGATCATTTGATCGTTAATCGCTAAGCATCCATCTTCTATTATGGTGTTTTTTTCATCTCGGGTAATGAGTAAACCATTTCCTACTAGCAGCATATTTTATCTCCGTTCCCGCACATGAGAATTGTACGATGATTAAGGATAAAAATTATTTTGATTTTGGCTCTGTCACAACTTAATGTCAACTATTCCTTCTCCAGTCGTGCCAGGGTGACCTATTGTATGAGAACGTCACTCTTTTGGCACATACTTACACAGAAAAAGTTATAAGACGGGGATAATACTCTCATAAGGGGATGTAAACAAGATTCCAACAGCACCTTTCACCTATTTGGCGAGGTTTTCGGTTATATCAGGCATTTTATCCGCGTATTCCTTGGTATATAGAATAGGGATTGCAGCATACATGGCTGCAGCTTTCACCAGCTCGCTCTTCCAGGTCTTTTCATTCGGTGCATGAGCCTGGTCTTCGTGTCCCGGTCCAAAGCCAATGCATGGAATCCCATACATCCCCATAATAGCGACTCCGTTGGTTGAAAATGTCCATTTGTCAAGCAGTGCATCACTTCCAAAAAATCCTTTATAAGCATCAAGTAATGTGGCGCATACCGGATGACCTTCTTCAATAAACCAGGTTGGGAAGTAACAATCGGTAGGATAAGAAAGCCCGGTATAGGATGCTCTGCTGTAATCATACATGGTTACTTCTGCACCGGCTGCTTTAACCGAAGGAAGCTCTCTGATCTGCCCTAATGCATATTCCTTGTCTTCCCCTGCTGTCAATCTCCGATCGATAGATATCGAGCAGCTGTCTGCCACTGCACATCTGGACGGAGATGTAAAAAAGATTTCCGAAACAGCTAACGTTCCCTTTCCAAGGAAAGGATGGGATATCAATTTACTGTTCAATTCCTGAAGTTCCAGAAGAATCGGAGCCATTTTATAAATAGCATTAACCCCTCTTTCCGGTGCAGAGCCGTGGCAGCTGACACCCTGTGTGCTTACATTGATTTCCATTCTTCCTCTCTGCCCTCGATAAATGTTGCAGGAGGTGGGTTCCGTAATAACAACAAATTCCGGCCGGATCTTCTGTTCCTTGATGATGTACTGCCAACACAAGCCATCACAATCTTCTTCCTGAACGGATCCAACGATTATTAAGGTATAATCGTCATCGAGCTGCAAGTCCTTAATTATTTTGCCTGCATAAACCATGGAAGCCATACCGCCGGTTTGATCGCTTGCACCTCTCCCAAGTATGATTTCTTCATCTTCATAGCCTTGATACGGATCGTATTCCCAGTTCTTGATGTTTCCTGTTCCAACCGTATCAATATGTGCATCCATAGCAATCAAATGCTTGCCATGGCCTATATAGCCCATGATATTTCCCATCGGGTCGATCTCGATCTTATCAAACCCGACCTCTTCCATTTCCTTTTTAATTCTCAAAACAACATCTTTCTCCCCGGTACTTTCACTGGGAATCGCTATCAAATCCCTTAGAAACTTTGATATCTGAGGTTTATAGCCTTCCGCAGCCTGAAGTATCTGTTCAAAATCCCACATAAGATGACCCTCCTGGTCTTATCGTCTTCCTGACTTCCTCCATGTTCGGTTCGATGACCACTGCTTTTCCAGCTGCTAAAGCAGCGCTTTTAATATCTTTTAATCCACTTCCGCTGACGATGCTGACAACACTTTCATTTCCACTCAACATTCCCAGTTCATGCATCTTCATAATACCAGCAAAGCTCGTAACTCCCGCAGGTTCCCCGAAGACTCCCGTTTTTTGAGCCAGGATTTTCATAGCCTGTAATATTTCATCGTCAGTGACATCAATCATGGAGCCATTGGATTCATGGATTGCCTTCAAGGCTTTTGTTCCATTCCTTGGAATGCCCACCGATATGCTGTCTGCAATTGTCTGAGGCTTTTCATAATCAAACTCATAAGTATTTTTCTGGAATGCTCTTGTTACCGGATTAGCTTTTGCAGCCTGAACTCCTACAAGCTTGGGAAGCTTGTCAGTCAAGCCCAGTTTATAACACTCAAAAAATCCCTTCCATACCCCTGCGATGGAACAGCCGTCACCTACTGCAATTACTGCAATATCCGGAGCTCTCCACCCAAGCTGCTCACATATTTCGTAAGCCACTGTTTTCTTTCCCTCAACCAGGTAAGGGTTAATTGCACAGCTTCTATTGTACCAGTCAAACTCATCTGCGGCTTTGTAGCATAGCTCAACAGCTTCATCATAAGTACCTTTGACCAGAAATACCTTTGAACCGTAAATGAGAAGCTGTGTAACCTTCGCCTCCGGCGCTGTTTCAGGGACAAAAATATAGGTTTTAATTCCGGCACTGGCAGCAAATCCTGAGAGGGAGGAAGCCGCATTCCCTGTAGATGCTGCACATACCACATTACGGTTCAACTCGATTGCTTTTGCTACACCCACCGCACTGGCTCTATCTTTCAGAGAAGCTGTCGGATTTCTGGAATCATCCTTCAAAAAGAAGCTTCTTAACCCGGTTTCCTTTGTTAGTTTGTTTACCTCATACAGAGGCGTCCATCCAACCTGTAATGGTTGAATTGTGCTGGTATCTTCGATAGGAATTGCAGGTAAATAACGCCATAAGGAAAAATCCGTGTTTACCTTGAAATACTGAGGAGTCATTTCTTTTTTGATCATTTCATAATCAAAAATTACGTCCAATATCCCATCAATGCCACAATTCTTGCAGGTGTACCGTATCTCCGATTCACTATATTCTCTCCCACACTTTACACACTTTAGTTTTAATACCTTACTGATATATTCCACCTTCTTTAATATTAATCCAGCATGATTATCCAGTTGCAGAATTTTCGAAGAACATGATTTATAGAGTTATTACCGTACCGGAAGTACTATATAAAGCATCTACAGCTTTATACAAAGAAGCAATGATTGCTTTTCTGCCTGACCCTAACTTTGCAAATGTCATAGCTGCCTGTACCTTCGGCAGCATACTCCCCGGTGTAAAATGCCCCTCGGTAATATACCTCTCACATTCAGCTACAGTCATATGTTCCAGGTCTATTTGATTTGGTTTTTTATAATTAAGGGATACCCGTTCCACTTCAGTAAGTATCAGTAGAATATCTGCCCCTACTTCTTCCGCAAGCTTTTCAGCAGCAAGATCCTTATCGATGACAGCAGGAACTCCTACCAAGGTTCCATCTTCTTTCTCGATCACGGGTATTCCACCGCCACCAACTGTAATTACGATGGTAGAATCCCATAATTCCTTGATCTCATGTATCTCAACAATTCTTTTCGGTACCGGAGATGCAATGACTCTTCTCCATCCCCTGCCCGCATCTTCTTTGAGTATGTAATTTTTTTCGGCAGCCAGCTTTTTTGCATCTTCTTCTGAATAAAAGGGACCAATTGGCTTTGTTGGATTCAAAAAAGCGGGATCATCTTTATCGACTACCACTTGTGTAACAAGCGTTACAACAGGAAGCGTTCTGTTTCTGTTGGCAAGAGCGTGGCTCAGTCCCTGTTGTATATGATATCCGATATAACCCTGGCTCATTGCCAGACAGACATCTAACGGCATCGGCGGTGTTACATTGGAGGCCGTCTCGGATGCTAGCAATATTCGTCCAACTTGGGGTCCATTGCCATGGGCGATTGCTATTTCATAACCGAAGATGCATTTGATGTCAGCAATAATTTCCGAAGTCTTTTTCACTACCTCAAATTGTGCTTCTGCAGTTGATTGTGTATTAGATTCCTGGAGGGCATTTCCGCCAAGAGCTATTACAACTTTTCTATGTGATCCCATAATAACCTCCATGCTGCCTAAGTCAACTTGTTGACTTTTAGTAGCTCGACTACAAAAATGTATTATTAATTTAATTAAATCCATGTGATAAACGCTCAATCACGCTGTTTAGCAATACAAATTACTTAATATTCTTTTTACCGCATAGCTTTTATTTTTTCATCATAATAAGCAACTTTATTATACTCATTTTCCCAGAATTCAGGGCTTCTCATGGAATCCAGGTAATCCCTCTGATAGCCGAATGGCAGCCAATCTTTTTCTTTTTGCAGGAACAACTTCTCTTTCTTATCCAATCTTCGAAAATCGTAAACATGAGCTTCATTCATATCATAGAAAATATCCTTTACCCAGCGCTCCAGTACCGTATCACTAGTTTCCAGATACCTTTTATCCAAATCTTCCAATACCGAATGATACCTGTCAAAGCTGTCAGTTGCAATCGTAACAACATTATCCTCCGGTCCAAGCTTAAGGTACTTAGCCATCTTAATTGCACCCAAGATATTACATAAGCCTGAAACACCAAAAAGTTCTCTCATCCTATCAGCTATTTCCGGTGCAACTCCAAGCTTAACCAATACTTCAGGGGCGTCATGTATCACCTTTAATGCTTTCACACAATCGTCATCATAAATCAAAGTGACAAAATCAGTAGTCAGGATATTGTGAATCAGCGTACACATCTTATCACCGATTCCCTCAATTCTATGCTGTCCCCGTCCTCCATTGGCCAGAGTAGAACATTCATAAGGCTCCAGAGCAGCTATTTTACATTCCGGAAATGCCTTTTTAATCTCGTCCCCTGCAGCTATGGTTCCAGCAGAGCCGGGTGCAGAACAGAAAGCTGCAATTCTTCCATTCCCTATATTTTTAACTGCTTCAATTGCAGAATTACCGGTTACATAGCGATGGAAACGATAGTTTGGCATTAATTCAAACTGTGCAAGGGGCTTGTTCTTTGAATTTTTCTTAAGCTCATATGTCCTTTGCAAGGTTAAAATTACATCCGATTCGGTGCCAGGAGTCAAGTCCAATTCAGCGCCATACTTTCTGATTCTTTCGTATCGTTCCTTACTCATATTATCCGGCATAATGACTACAGCCTTATATCCCATCAGATTGCATATGTAAGAAACGCCAATTCCAAAATTGCCTGTCGATGGACCCAATATCGTATGTTCACCAGGGATAATCTCACCCTCCACACAACCTTCCATTAATGTAGCATAGGCCGGCCCCACCTTGTGAGATCCGGATGGGAATTCCTTACCAAGCATAACAACGATATTCGCATCAACACCAGTTAATTCTTTAGGCAGTACAATTTTTCTAACCTTGTTATCTGCATCCTTCCATGTAATGTTAAACAGATTGATAGGATCCAGTTCATTCTCTTTCAAAGCTTTTATAGCTCTTTTTCGAATCTCCGGATCAATATTTTCTGGATTTAACATTTCTTCATAGGTTGGCCCAAAGGGAATTTTTCCTTGCAACATACTTTCCTTCCTCCATATTTCATTAGATTATTGACCGAAAAACCTCTTTGACTCTGTAATCATTATTGATTCCAAAGTCGCAACGGGATTCTTCACCTTACTCAGAAGCATCATAGCTGCAATAATATAAGGCTTATAACCTGCTTCTCTATATAACGCAGTACGATAACGGTCAAACACAGCTGCACTAACCTCACCTTCCCTGCAGCTTACTCCACTGATGTCAGCCGGTAAGCAGTGCAGATACAGCGCTTTTCCTCCCCTGGTCATGCTCATCATTTCTTCTGTGCATTCCCAATCCTTATGTAAAGCATTATGCGCTAAAAGCTCCGTTTCAAGAGCCTTAATTCCTTCAAAATCACCTTTACCATACAAATTCGTTCTCTTTTCCATCGCAGCGTAAGGAGCCCAGCTTTTCGGATAAACGATATCTGCATTTTCGAAAGCTTCCTCCATAGAATTACTCTTTGTAAATTTACCACCGTTTGCTGCAGCATTTTGCCTGGCAATGTCTTCAACCTCTGGCATCAGGTCATAGCCTTTTGGATGTGCAAGAGCTACTTCCATACCCATCCTGGTCATAAGCCCTATGATTCCCTGCGGCACAGACAATGGTTTACCATAGCTTGGAGAATACGCCCATGTCATGGCAATTTTCTTCCCTTTTAACTGCTCCAACCCGCCAAAATGATCGATCAGATGCTTCATATCGGCCATAGCCTGAGTCGGATGGTCAATATCACACTGCAGGTTGATCAGTGTAGGTCTCTGCTCAAGAACACCATCGTTATAGCCTTCCTGGAGATAGGTCGCGACTTCTCTCATATACTTGTTCCCTTTACCGATATACATATCATCACGAATTCCAATGACCTCTGCCATAAATGAAATCATGTTTGCAGTTTCCCTTACTGTTTCACCATGGGCAATCTGAGACTTTCCTTCATCAAGATCCTGAACGGTTAATCCAAGTAAATTACTCGCACTGTGAAAGCTGAACCTTGTTCTGGTGGAATTATCACGGAACACTGAAATTGCAAGTCCACTGTCAAAAATACGTGGAGAGATATTATTTTCTCTCATTTTACGCAGGATCTCAGCTACCGTAAATACAGCTTGAAGCTCTTCCGAAGTTTTGTCCCAGGTTAGAAGGAAGTCATTGTTGTACATATTCTGGTTGTTCAGATCCTCAAGTTTTCTTAAAAGGTTTTTCATTTCTTCCATTGTCGTATTCCCCTTAATATTTATTAGATTATCTATCTTCTTATTCAATTAGCGTGTTATAAGTATTTCGCAAGAAGACTAGGCTATAACATAAACTTCTTATCTATCTTAATTCACTGTAACTGATTTGCTTGCTGAGAACTTGTTGAACTAATGAAGAAACACACTACACTTCGTTCCAATGTGTCAATGCAACTCTTTGTTCTAGCGTCCCAAGGCATACTCTTCGTTCTAACGATGACACTTAACAAATTGCCCCCAACCCGGTTTTCCAAGGAATTCTCCTTCTTTATATACCAGTTCCCCTCTTGAAAATGTCATAACAGGGTAACCCTCTATTTCAGCACCTTCCCAGATTGTATAGTCCACACTGGAATGCATATTCTTCTTTGTGATAACGAACTTCTTATTAGGATCGTAAATAACAATATCCGCATCGCTGCCCACTGCAATCGTACCTTTTTGCGGTGCGCAACCGAAGATCTTTGCTACATTCGTACTGCAAAGTTCAACCGCTTTATGAAAAGTTATGTTTCCCTTATTCGCTTCACTCAGCAGATATGGATAAAGATTTTCTGTCCCCATACATCCATTCGGAATCTTCGTAAAATCATCTACTCCCAACATCTTTTCATAGGATTGAAATGGACAATGATCCGTTGCTACCGTTGAGATGTCTCCACGTTTCATTCCCTCCCATAACGCTATCCGGCTGGTTTCTCCTTTCATAGAAGGTGAACAAACGAAATTAATTCCGTCTTCACGGTGATACACTTCCTTCGTAAAGTTCAGATAATGAGGACAAGTTTCAGCATATATTTCATACCCCTCATCCCGTGCCTTCGTTACCTCTTCTAAGCCTTCACTGCAAGCCAGATGTACTATATATAAAGGCGAATGGAAGGTTTTTGCCAGGTAAACCACCCTTCTAACTGCTTCTGCCTCCACAAATTCAGGACGGCTTTCATAGTGGTACCAGGCAGACGTCTTACCTTCTGCAAGGAATTTCTTTATTCTCTGATCAATGATACTTGGATTTTCAGCATGAACTGCAATTAACACACCAGCTTCCTTTGCTTTTTCAAACAACATCGCAATCGTTCCATCATCAATCATGAGATCCTTGTATACCATGTATATCTTAAAGCTCGTTACCCCTAATTCAGCTGACTTTTTGAACTCCTCAAGAATAGCCGGTGTCACTTCGGTAATTGTTGTGTGGAATGCAAAATCAATGCATGCTTGGGGTTCAAATAAGTTAATTCTCTCTTTTGCATCTTCTGTTAAGCCCTGACCTTTTTTCTGTACAGCAAAATCAATAACGGTAGTGACACCGCCACAAGCTGCCGCACGTGTTCCGGATTCGTAATTGTCAGCAGAAACGAAGGAACCGACCGATGTCTGAAAATGCACATGTGCGTCAATCGCACCTGGCAATACATATTTATCAGTTGCGTCAATTATTTCAGCTCCTTTAGAATCCAGATTTAAACCGATGGCAGTAATTCTTCCTTCATTAACTGCAATATCGGCTTTATATGTATCTGTTGAAGTAATAATCGTACCATTTTTAATTATGAGCTCCATTCAATTTCCCCTTAATATTGAGTTCAAATAGGTAATTGCATAACAATATTGTTCGGGTATAAGTGTTCCAACACTTTACTTCCGATCCGGAACAGTATCCGCTGTGTATGCAATTCCTAAAGTTTACAAGTATCGCAATTCCCTGTTAAAGCTCTAAACTTCTATCTATTATCTAGCAGGCTGACAGGAATATGGCAATTCTCATATTGTTTAGACAATTTACCTTGTTTATTGAAGCAGCTTGTTCAACTTTATCCCTTACCATGCTTCCACACCATCCTTTTCAATAATTTTAATCTTTCAACCTTTTCAACCGTTTCAACCTTTTTAACCTTTTCAACCTTTTCATCTATTTCAACTGTTCACTCGACTTACTCTCCTACACTAGGAACTCAAAAGACTTTATTTCCCGATACATATTTACTGATGATATTGCTGCCATCAGATATATAAATCAGTCTTTCCAACCTTTGTTTTGTATTAAGTTCCTGGGGATGCGGAAGATTCCTGTCATCCAATACTACCGCATCAAACTCATATCCGGCTTCGAAACTGCCAACCTTGCCAAAGAAAGCTCCTCCGCCTTTCGTCCCTAAGTAAAATGCTTCATCTACAGTCAACGGTTTCACTGCAGGATCAATGTAACGCCAGTAAAGCTTTGACACCTGAATGGCATCCGACATTGCTCTGAAAATAGACTCTGAAAATCCACCTGCAATGTCGCTTCCTAAGCCTACAAACAAATCTCTGTCAAGATAAGTACGTATCGGTGCTATTCCGGAAGCCAGATTAATATTTGACCCAGGACAATGAGCAACAAATACTCCTTTTTCTTTCATTAAATCAATTTCCTCATCGGTAGAGTATACACAATGAGCCATAATTGTTCGGCATTCTCCACCAAATAATCCGGCATTCTCATAAGCCTTACCATAGAATTTGATGTCCGGGCACAACTCCTTGACAAACGCTATCTCTTTTAAATTCTCAGATAAATGGGATTGTAACGGCAGGTTGAATTCTTTCTGTATAAGAGATAATTCTCTCATTAATTCGTCCGTACAGGAGGGAATGAATCTGGGAGTCAGAATATGCTTCACATTTTTATATTTTTCTGAAGTATTCTTAATCCATCGTCTGGTATCAGCTGCCGACTGAACCGAACTTTTTTCACAGAGATAATCCGGTGAATTACGGTCCATATTCACTTTTCCTACCAGTGCTGTGATCCCGGAAGCTTCGATTAAATCCATTAGAATTTGCGTGGCCTCTACATGTAACGTAGCAAAGACAGAAGCCCGTGTAGTAGCACTTTTCTTTAAGGCTTCCGTAAATATTGCATACGACTTTTTCGCATATTCCAAATCCTCAAATCGTGCTTCTTCCGGAAATGCATTGATATTTAACCATTCCAGCAGTTCCAAATCCATACCCAAACCCCGAAATGCAAACTGAGGAGCATGGACATGCAGATCGATCAGACCAGGAATGATTAAGGCCTCCGAATAATCTCTGCAAGGAATATTGAGGTAGCAGTTCGGAAGTTGCGAAAATACACCTGCCGATTTCCCTTTATCACATACAACATAGCCTTTATCTACAACCTCAAGATGATTCTTATCCCGACTGAAACAAATATTCCCTCTCATTGCATAAATCTGATCTTCCATTTCCATCTCACTTCCATTGCATTAGTTATACTTATTAAAAACCATCCCTTTACAGCTCCCATTAATATCATATTCAAAGTAGTCCATTCAAATTACATGAAAGTTCTAATTCGGGGAAAGCTCGGATCTAAATCAATGAAAGATTCCTTGTGTATAGAATTAAGATAGAAGCCTTTTTGAATTTAACTTTATAGATCTAAATCATCCATCATCATATGTATAATCAAAATTTTTGAATGTTTTCTCCAACAAGTTATGTAATTTGAAAGCTTGTTTTTTTGTTATATAAATTCTTATAGAGAATACATTATACAAATACTTAAATTAAGGAGAGTTTATTATGAGAAAAAGTATAAGTTCAGTAATCTTTATTGGATCCGTCTGGGGCATGGTTGAAGCTACTGTAGGTCATTTTCTGCATGTATTTACATTAGGAATTGGATGGCTTTTATGGTTCCCGATTGCCTTCTTCTTTCTAACTTCCGTTTATCGAATGACGCAGAAAACAAGCTGTATGCTGTATACGGCAGTGATTGCTGCCGGAATTAAAATGATAGACATCTTCTATACCCCCAGATATGATTATGTAATTAATCCGGCCGTATCCATCCTGTTGGAAGCTCTGGCAGTCTTAGCAATTTACACATATCTTCTTAACAAGTATCAGAATGTCAAATTAGATTTCATCACCATTCTATTAGCCTCTGCCGGGTGGAAAGTATTATATATCTGCTATTTATTATTCCTGCCCGACAGCTGGATCAGTATATCCTGTCTGAGCGGGTTAATTCCTTTCGTTAAATTTATCTTCTTAGAAACAGTTATGAACACCTTACTGATTTGCCTCACCATGTTTGCTGCACGAAGAGCAGCTACGATTAAAATTAAGACATTCAGCAGGTTTGAAAAGTTATTTAATAACCATAGTATTTTAGTTCCTTTATTCTCTTTGCTTACCTTAATATTAGCTGTATTTGTACAGATAAATTTATGAGCGAAACGGAATGTATCATTCTGGCTGCCGGCTATTCCAGCAGAGCAAATACAAATAAAATGCTGCTCAAGATAGGGAACAAAACTGTGATTGAGTGTTGTATCGATTCTTTCTATGATTCTTGTTCTCAAACTTACGTGGTTGGTGGGTATCGAATTGAAGAAATAAAACCGGTTCTTATGAAATATAAAAATCTTCAGCTTGTTCATAATACGCACTACTGCGACGGTATGTTCAGTTCTGTTAAAGAAGGCTTGAACTATATCAAGGGTGATCAGTTTTTTATTACCCCCGGAGATTATCCTATGATACAGAAAGCGACTATAGATAGAATGCTGGAAAGAGATGAACCGATCATTATTCCTCAGTATAACGGAATAACCGGGCATCCCGTACGAATGAAAAGTTACCTTATACCAGAAATAATAAATGGCGGATATGAGAGCCTGCAAGAATATGTTGCTACAAAAAATGCTTTTCTTCTAGACGTTGATGATATAGGTGTAGTTACTGATATTGATTATATGGAAGATTATGATAGGATTTTAAATATGATATCCTAATTCCATCTATGGAGGCTGAATGATATTTATTATTACAGGTGAAATAAATTCCGGAAAGTCCAGTTATTTAATATCGTTATATCATAAGAATAAAACGGGCGACGGTTTCTATAACCGTAAGATATTTATTGCTTCAACCTATATTGGCCAGGAAATCGTTCATCTTTCTACCGGTATTACTTGTCCCTTTTCGTATCGATTAGATTATATTCCGGAACATTGGGACGAGCTTTATACTTATCAGGATTATAGTTTTTCACGTTCCGGGCTCTTCTTTTGCACAGAAATTATGAATCACATGATGAACAATTCGCAGCCTTCCTATATCGATGAAATCGGGCCACTGGAATTACAGGAAAAAGGATTATACGAAGACTTTCAACTTTTATTACAAACGAAGAAAGACATCTATGTCGTAATAAGAAATAGATGTCTTTCTGATGTTTTATCCAAATTTGAAATTGATGATTATGTTATTCTATAAAACAAATTTATGGTATACCAATGAATCTGCATTTTGTTTTGCTCCAAGCCTATGCATTTAATCTGCTCTCAAGTGCATCCAGCTGAGCTACTAATTCCTTCGGAAGCTTATCACCAAATTTAGCATAATGCTCTCTGATGGATGCAACTTCATTTAACCAATCCTCTTTATCAACGTTAAGTAATTCTTTCATATCTTCATCGCTAACTCCCTTAAGTCCAGTAAGATCAAGTGTGTCCTCCATTGGCATATATCCGATCGGTGTTTTAATCGCTTTGCCCTCACCGGTGGTTCTTTCAAAAATCCATTTCAGCACACGGCTGTTCTCACCAAATCCAGGCCATAACCATTTGCCCTCTTGATTTTTACGGAACCAGTTGACATAGAAGATCTTTGGTAATTTATCCTCGCTCGATTTCTCTCCGATATTTAACCAATGCTGTAAATAATCACAAACATTATAACCAAAGAAGGGAAGCATCGCAAATGGATCTCTACGAACCTGACCGATATTATTGGAGATTGCGGCAGCAGTTATTTCCGATCCCATGATAGATCCTAAAAATACACCGTGCTTCCAATCAAAGCTTTGATGAATCAACGGTATTGTCTTAGGACGACGGCCACCGATCAAAATAGCCGAAATCGGAACTCCAGCTGGGTCATTCCAATCGGACGCAATTGCTGGACACTGTTTGGCAGGAGCTGTAAAACGGGCATTCGGATGAGCCGCCGGTTCCTTGGAATCCGGAGTCCAGTCATTACCCTTCCAGTCAATCAGATGTGCGGGTGCAGGAGTTCCGATTCCTTCCCACCATACATCACCGTCATCCGTTAGTCCTACGTTTGTAAAAATGGTATTCTTCTTTGTACTGTGCATAGCATTCGGATTAGAATCAAAGGATGTTCCGGGAGCCACGCCGAAGAAGCCGGCCTCAGGATTAATCGCATATAAACGTCCGTCTTTGCCAAACTTCATCCAGGCAATATCATCTCCTACCGTCTCAACCTTCCAGCCAGGAATCGTAGGAACGAGCATCGCAAGGTTTGTCTTACCACAGGCACTCGGGAAGGCACCACATACATACTTTGTCTCGCCTTCTGGATTGGTTAGCTTAAGAATAAGCATATGTTCTGCCAGCCATCCCTCATCACGTGCGATAACAGATGCAATACGAAGTGCGAAGCATTTTTTACCTAGAAGAGCATTACCGCCATAACCGGAACCATAAGACCATATCAGTCTTTCTTCTGGGAAATGGCTTATGTATTTTTTCTCTATCGGTGCACATGGCCAACTAGAGTCTTCCTGACCTTTTTCCAAAGGAGCGCCAACGGAATGTAAACAGGGAACAAATTCACCATCTGAACCAAGAGCTTCTAAAACCTCTGTACCCATTCGTGTCATGATACGCATATTAACTACAACATACGCGCTGTCTGTTAATTCAATACCAATTTTTGAAATAGGCGATCCGATTGGCCCCATGGAGTAAGGGATAACATACATGGTTCTTCCCTTCATGCTGCCTGTGTATAGGCCTTTCATCGTGTCTTTCAGTTCATTTGGGTCAACCCAGTTATTGGTAGGACCTGCTTCTTCTTTGGTTTTGGATGCAATGAAGGTTCTGTCTTCCACACGGGCTACGTCAGAGGAGTGACTTCTGAACAAATAGCAGCCCGGACGTTTTTCTTCATTTAATTTGATTGCCATACCGCTATCAACCATCATTTTTAACAGACGATCATTTTCTTCCTGTGAACCGTCACACCAATAAATCTCGTCCGGCTGACACATATCAGCCATTTCTTTTACCCATTCAAGTAACTTCTTGTTTTCTGTCATAAATAAACCCCTTTCATTTTTCATATTTTTTAGGTAATTGCGAAACTCAATAACCTCCGAAAATTAAATTGCTTCGTAATTACCTATTTCATATTTTTTTATAAACCTAATGATTTAAAACTTTTCCGTCATTAATTCTTTTTTAGTAATGTCTGTTACGTTTCATGACTTAGATTGATATATCAATACTTGTCCTGACTGTTTTGGCTGAATATCCTTATTAATGTATTATTTGAATTAGTTTTGCTCTGTCAGCAGGTAATCCTTCATGGTACTCAAATTTATAAGAATATGCCATTCTTAATAATTCTGTCCAAAAACATTGATCCCTAATTACCCATATTGTAGGGATTAATTTTGATGGTAAAATATTACAAGTATAACTATAACACATAAAAATGAAAATGGAAATGCTTGTATTAAGTTATTACATTATTTTTTTCGTTTTAGTCCATTATATTACAATTATTTGTTTATAAATAAAAAAGACCAGAGATTAATTACTCTCTGATCTTTTTAGGTTAGGCTCTATACTCTCTTTTATTTAATCTCTTTTATATTTAATCTCTTTTATATTTAATCTCTTTTATATTTACTCTCTTTTATATTTACTCTCTTTTATATTTATGCTCTTTTATTTCTTTTACAATCTTTTATTTCTTTTACAATCTTTTATTTCTTTTACATTCTTTTATTTCTTTTACGTTCTTTTATTTCTTTTACGCTCTTTTATTTCTTTTACATTCTTTAATGAGCTATTAGATTAACATATGTATATTTGCTATACACCTTTGTTTTTCCTACATATCTATACGCTCTAACCTTATAGTAATAGGTTTTACCTCGTATCAGTCCAGATTTTGTATAGGATGTGTTTGAAGTGGCGGTTATATAGGAATAACTTCCATTTTTTGAAGTAGCTCGATATACTTGATAGCCACTTCTTCCGCTCACGCCATTCCATGAAAGCTTTACAATACCCTTATAATTTGAGTTAACATAAGCCGATGGCGCGGATAATGTTGGAGTAACCACTAATATATCCGAATAGCTTCCATAAAGTATTGAGGGTCCGATATAATTATATGCCCTGACTTTATAGTAATAAGTTTTTCCTGTTAATGCATTGGAGTCTATAAAGCTGGTATTGCTTGTAGCTGCTATGTTCACATAAGTCCCATATTTTGAGGTTGATCTATATATTTTATAGCCAAATGCGCTGGCAGCCACATCCCAGGATATTTTTACTTTGTTATATGAAATTGGATTCGCATTGACCGTTGAAGGTAACTTAAGAATTAAGCTGACACTTGGAATGTTGGTATGATAGAAAAATGCCGTTGCATCCGTAATACTTGTCATGAAAATAGATCTCGTATGAAGTACCGCACCATATCTTCCAGTTTGATTATCGCAAATATTCATTAAAGTCTTTTCTTTATTTGCCCATCCCATAAATATAAATACATGCGTAGAGTGTCCACCCAATAAATTGCCATACTTGTCTGTGGTAAAGCAAATATCACCTGGTTGCAGCAGACTAAGGTCCATTTCCCTCTTCCATCCCCTGGCAATTAACTGACTTTCTACTTGATTGGTTCTACCAGTTGAAGTCGGTATGTCCATTCCTAATCTTCGAAAGGCTTCACTTACCGTAAATGCACAAGTATTACTTGGATCACCATAATGTAACGCTATTGCTCTTGCAACTACACTATTTCTATTATTAAAATCTGACATGTACAAAAATAAGGTTGAACCAATACTATTATCCAATGTATTCACAGTGATTACCGGCGTATAGTCACTATAAATTGTTGTATCATTATATGCTCTATAAGCTCTCACTTTATAGTAATAAACTATTCCGGTATTCAGGCCGGTATTGCTAAATTCAGTGGATTGTACGTCTGCTATTTTTACATAGGTACCGCTTGCTGTATTGGATCTGTTAATTTCATAACCAGTAGCATCTGGAACTTGTGACCAAAAAACCTTAATTTCATTATAATTTTGAGGTACTGCTAACTCATCATTTGGTATGTCCAATATATTGAACACAGAAATACTGCATGCTGCTATGTATCCCCCATCTTCCGTGGTTGCAGTTAATATGGCACAGCCTTCACTGACAGCATTTAACGATCCTGATTGATCAACTGTAACTATATTGGTATTGCTACTTGTCCAAATAATATTTTTATTCGTAGCATCCGACGGGACTATCGATGGTAACAGGCCTAAACTTTCACCTACCAACAAAGATACCGAGTTCTTATCTAATGTAATTCCTGTTACTGATATAAAATCCGGTGCATGTGAAGGTTCCGGTACAGATATGTAAGCTTCTGTTAAAAAACCATTCCATGGGTTACTAAAGCCATTTTTAGCAGAATCATAATTAATCATAAACTCTGATGAAACGTTACTAAAAACTTGTTCACCAATCGCTGGCGCGTCCCCCAGAAATCTTGCGTTAGTTAAATTTGTACAATTACTGAATGCATTGTCCCCTATGTAAGTTACACTATCCGGTATTATTATATTGAATAAGTTTATATAAGATGAAAATGCTCCATTACTTATCCCCACGACAGTCTGTCCATCTATTTCTCGTGGAATAGTTAAGCTGCTATCATCCCCATTGTAGCCCGTAATCCAAATACCATTTTCACTTATATAATATGTATAGTTTCCTGTATCAGCATAGGCTGTTTCTGGAAAAGTCATTAGAACGAACAATGTAATCAACGTAACACATATAGACATAAAACATACTTTCAGATTTTTCACTTTGCTGCACCCCATGTAGTAATGATAGATTTATTATCTCATAAAAACTTACAATTTTTAATATGTAAATTTATCCAAATATAATCATAAATATATCACATTGCAAAAAAGCTGTCCGAACCTTCGGACAGCCATATTTTAATCATCAAAAAAAACTCCCTTGAAATTGTACTAATAAGAATACTCCTCACCTGTATCGTCACGATATATATAAGAAGCATCCTCTTCCGAAATATTACTATCAATTGCCACATACATGATAGTATGAAGATACTTATCTTCCATGTCTTCGAGTTCATAATAATAAAGATTATGCGTGCCATCTGTATAATAATAGGTTGGAATCTCAATACCAAGAAGTTTAGAATAACTCTTTATTATCTCCTCACTACAGGGCAGGTCAACCTTTTTCATTTTAGGATAATAAGTCTTCTGAACCTTGTCTAGGATGTCTGCCGGTTTATTCAAGATAAGCTGGCTGTAATCCTTCTCGCAATAACGATAATAGCCAAGCGTAGGCATCGGATATTGTGGAACAGTCTTGATTTCTGTTTCCTGCCAGGCTCCCGCATTTTCAAAATTTATTTGGTAATCAGCATCGATACTTCCTGAATAAAGCAGAAGATTTAACCATTTATCGGAATAATCTCCAGCTACACTATAGGTTTTTATCTGAACTGTTCCATTCAACAAATCATACCTGCTTATCGTTCCATTCTGAGTATTGATATTATAATCTGTCATTTCGATATTGCTTAACATCAGCTTATTTTCATACATTTTAAATTGATAATCATGTGACCACCGAAAAGAGCTGCCTCCATGATCATAGACATGGAGCTCACCCTCGCCTAAGGAAATACCATAAAACGGATCGCCCCAGACACCGCCTTCCTCTGAGCCCAGAGCAATTTTACTGTTCACAGATTGCAGATGATACTTCCCTTGCTTCTGAGTATAGAGATAGATGCACCTCGAGCCGGAAACACTACCGGGATCTTGCTGGATTACCACTGCAATATCCTTCTGACCATCCTGATTGATATCGCCCTCGGAATAATCCATCATGGTATATCCCTTTGGAAGTATGATCTTCTGCCCTTTTTTAATCAATTCCATCTGATCCTTCAGCGTATCCGAGATACTCTCGTCGAAGGGTAAGGCTTCATCTGCATTATAATAAATTATTTTTAACCCTTTCTCATCAGCCCACTCCTGCATTGGCTTTGGCATATAGTCAATATAGTTCCCATCATTTGTAAAATATTTAATATCTTTTTCATCACTAAAAGCTGCATAGATGGAGTCCTCTGAAATTATGTAATAGCAGCAGCTACTCATCCCTTGAAATACGGACTCTCCAGCCATTACCTTCTCACCATCCAGTGTTATTTCCTTATAGTCAACATACTGTGTATTATTAATAAAATCGGAATAATAAGTCCGGACCAGATCCCGAAAATCGTCCTCCTGCTCAGAGGTGCTGACAATTCCTACCTCTAATGCCGTCGGTTCCTCTATCTTAGCTTCCTCCTTCGAATATTGATTATCAAAGGAAACCCACATACCACATCCATAATTATAATCATTACTGTTAAGGCACAAATCATTCATCTGCTGTGTAAATTCAAATAACTGAAAGTCGTCGTGTCGATTCCAGTCATTATAATCCCCTAGTAATGCATTTGCTGCATCCTGATTAACAATTGCTACCCCAGAATATGATCCCACATTACTACCACTTTGGGCCTCCAGATCATAATAAATCATATCATTAAAAAGAGCAGTAATATCCAGATCTGACTTAGAATAATAGGTCGAATTATTGCCGTACCAATGTCCTGCAAAGCTCTGGGTATGCTTTCCCGGTTTTTCAGGTGCTTTCACATCAGCACCTTCCCGCATCAGATACATCGGATACATATGATCGTAATCCTGCCAATACCCTTCAATATAATCTTTCGTTCGGATAATTCCATTGATACTGCCATATTGCTCTGAATCCTCAAATAAATTAATACTGGGATAATCCTTTAATTCAAATATTATTTTACCACTGACATTTATCTCAGTTTTATACTTATCATAATAATACACACCTGTAATCTTATTATCCTGATAGGAAAGCGTCATATGTATTTTAGATTCTCCTATCATACCGGTAAACTTATTATTTTCTTCATTTAAAAGATTTTGAATGATATTCGATTCGTCGGCTTCAGAATTAGTGGTACTGAATATGCTATCAATACGAAAGATATCCATTGAACTATCTGTATTCACTATATTTGTATCCGATGGAGTTTCCGTAGCAACTGGAACCGGATTTTCAGAAGGATTAGCAGCTTTGTCAGCGCTTTCCGTTAAAGCAGCGGAAGGAGTTATTACTTGTCCAGTCTCCTGTTCTGATTTATGCTTCGAGCAGCCCATAAAAAATAGGAATAGTAAACCAATCAAAAGAATTTTTCGCATATTCTTCCCCATCTTATACTTATTATCGATAATCCACATAATGGATAACATTATTATAATTGAATTGCATCTCTTTATCAATTATATTGAAAATTAATTCTATATTATTTCTGTAATGCATTTTCTTTCCATTCTTACCAGCTGTGAATCATCTTCGGATTATGAAAAATGCTGTCCAAACAATGAATGAATGGAGCAACTTCTCCAAAGTCCAAAGCACGATGATCAAACACAATCGTAAATGGGATTATTTTGCGGATGCCTACCTGCGGAGCACCATCATCATTATGAAAAACACTGGGTTGTTCTTGTAATACACCAATTCCAACCACGCACACCTGCGGCGGTATGATATCCAACATACCAATTCTGCCTTTTGTACCTCGTATCGCGGCACCCAAATTGGAGATCGTGATGGTTCCCTTATCAAAAAGCGCCTCGCTAAGGACATTGGCATTGGACTTGATCCTCTTATCTTTTCCGGATCCTATGACAGCACCTAGTCCTCGCCCTAATGCCTTTATGAATTTACCGTGCCGCATATGATTGAATGTGTCCTTTACACCTACACGCATTAGGGAACGCTCCGTATCAC
>Ga0207834_1000071_pt1 | contig 31951 bp, 25 predicted proteins | sample LuqExpMetagenom5_FD_187763 | JGI IMG/M metagenome (GOLD analysis project Ga0207834, IMG submission 187763) | Tropical forest soil microbial communities from Luquillo Experimental Forest, Puerto Rico - Sample 5 (SPAdes) | ecosystem: Environmental > Terrestrial > Soil > Tropical forest ...
ACCGATGAACCCGCAGGTAGACGCCTCAGGCAAGCGCTTCTTTGTGCGCTTCACTCCCGAACAGCGCATGATGCATGCCGTGCTGTTCTCCACCTTTCTGGGGCTGGCGGCAACCGGCTTGCCGCTGCGCTTCAGTGATAGCGTGTGGGCACGCTGGCTGGCCGGCGCGGTAGGCGGCTTTGGCGCCATCCTGTTCTTCCACAAATTGTGCGCGGTGGTGCTGACGCTGGCCTTTCTGCTGCACGTGAAGGAGATCTTCCAGCGGGGGCTGTTCCGCCGCGAGAGGGGCGTCTTCTGGGGACCGAACTCCATGGTGGCCAATCTGAAGGACGCCAAGGATCTGATCGCGCACATGAAGTGGTTTGTGGGGCTTGGTCAGCGGCCCAACTTCGACCGCTTTGCCTACTGGGAGAAGTTCGACTACTGGGCGGTGTTCTGGGGCATGATCGTGATCGGCTTCAGTGGCTATGCCATGTGGTTTGCGCCTTTCTTTGCGCACATCCTGCCGGGCTGGGCGCTGAACGCGGTGCTGGTGATCCACAGTGAAGAAGGCCTGTTGGCGATCCTGTTCATCTTCTCCATCCACTTTGTGAATACCCACCTTCGTCCAGACAGCTTCCCTATGGACATGGTGATCTTTACCGGCGTGGAGACCGAAGAGGAACTGAAGCACAAGCATCCGCTGGAGTATGAGCGGCTGGTGAAGGAAGGCAAGCTCGAAAAGCGATTGGGCGATGCGCCGCACATCTGGCAGTTGCACTTTTCGCGGATTGTGGGCACCATTGCTATCGCCATCGGATTGACGCTGCTGGTTCTTACCTTGACGGCATACTTCAGTTAGGTGGAGAGTGTTGGGTGCCTCAGGTCTCGTGGATGAGACCTGGGGCGCTTGTGCGGCAGAGCTTGGCCGGCGCAGGGAAATGCGCTGGTGGGGATGGCGGGAAGCGACCAGGCTGGTCCCTTGGGCATGTGTAGAGGCAGCCGGTTGAGTAAGGAGAACCACCGTGGGATACCGATTCGGCCGCATCCGGCCGGGACGCTTCTTTCTTGCTCTATTTCTGATTTCTGCAATCTGCGGTAGCGCCGGGCAGGCGCGCGCCCAGCACAAACTGAAGAACGAGGATTGTCTCAGTTGTCACGCTGACGCTTCGCTGAGCAAGGACGTGAACGGCAAGGCCGTCACACTGGCCGTTGACAACGAGAAGTTCAAGCACTCGGTTCACGGTTCCATGTTCACCTGTGTGGATTGCCACACGGACGTAAAGACCATGGGGCATGAGGCGCCTCCCAAAAAAGTGACCTGTACGCAGTGCCACAGCGAGGCGCACGATGCTTATCTGTTGAGCACTCATGCCCGGGCCAGCAAGAACGGCCGCAAGCCCGCGGCCAATTGCGAGGACTGCCACGGCGGAGTCCATGAGATTCTTCCCGCCGCCGATCCCAAATCGCCGGTCAGCCACAACAACATTCCGTATACGTGCGGACGCTGCCATGGGCAGAAGTTTCTGATGGAGCAGAACGGCGTCAGTACGCAGCCGTTTGTTAGCTATCAGGAGAGCGTGCACGGGCGGGCGGTGGAGAAGGGATCGCAGAAAGCAGCGGTCTGCACGGATTGCCATGGCGCGCACTCAATTGTGCCGGCTACCGATCCCAAGTCGCCTATCTCGAAGTTCGCGGTGCCGGGGACCTGCGCCAAGTGCCATGCGGATGTGACCAACGTCTTCAAGGCAAGCACCCATGGGCAGGCGCTGCTGCGCGGCAATCAGATGTCGCCCAACTGCACCGATTGCCACGGCATCCATTCGATCAAGTCGCATAAGGATCCCAACTCGCCGGTGGCCGAGCAGAATGTTGCGCGCGACACCTGTGCACGCTGTCATGAAGGCGTGCGGCTCGCGCAGGAGTTCGGGGTTCCGGGCAACCGCGTGACCAGCTACATGGACACGTATCACGGGCTGGCTTCCAAGGGCGGCAGCGTGGTGGCGGCCAACTGCTCCAGTTGCCACGGGGTGCACAACATTCTGCCGTCTTCAGACCCGCACTCGACGGTCAACCATGCCAACTTGGAAGCGACCTGCGGCAAATGCCACCAGGGCGTGACGCAGAAGTTTATCCAGGCCAAGGTCCACCAGGATGGTGGGTTGGCGGGCGATACCGGAGCGCGCGTTACCGGCTGGGTGCGCATCATTTACATTGTGCTGATCGTGGTGGTGATTGGCGCCATGTTCCTGCACAACCTGATCATCTGGTTGCACAAGGCGCGGGCCGCGCGCCGACTGCAGAACCCCATGATGACGCGCATGAGCGTGCAGCAGCGCTGGCAGCATCTGGCGCTGTTGAGCAGCTTCATCATCCTGGTGATTACCGGCTTCGCACTCAAGTTCCCCAACACCTGGTTTGCCGAGAACTTTGGCATGGGCGAGCACTGGCGCGGCATCATCCATCGCATTGCCGGTGTGGTGCTGATGGGGGCTGGCGTCTACCACGTCTTCTACCTGATCCTGCTGGCCGAAGGCCGCAAGCTGATGCGTGACCTGATGCCGGGGCCGAAGGATCTGTTGGACGTGATGGGAGCCATGCTCTACTATCTGGGCCTGAGCAAGATCAAGCCGCAGTATGGCCGCTTCAACTACGCGGAGAAGGCCGAGTATTGGGCGCTGGTGTGGGGCACGGCTCTGATGGGGCTGACCGGCACCATGCTGTGGGCCAAGGTGTGGGTAGGTAACATCCTGGCGCGCTGGTGGCTGGACGTAGCCACCGCCGTGCATTTCTATGAAGCGATTCTGGCTACGCTCGCCATTATCGTGTGGCACTTCTACCAGGTTTTCCTGGATCCGGATGTGTACCCGATGAACTGGGCGTGGTTTGACGGCAAGATGCCCGTGGCGCAGTACCGGCATGAGCATCCACTGGATAGCGCAAGTGTGGAAGCGGCTGAGCAACAGGGCCGCACCGAGATCGAAGACAAAACCAACTCCCGAAAGGATGACGGACAATGAAGAAAACCATGATTCTGCTGGCCATGCTGGCAGCATTCTCGCTGACGGCATGGGCCGAAGACGGCGCCACCATTTACAAGACCAAGTGCATGATGTGCCACGCCGCTGGCGGCGCGGGCAAGCCGGGCATGGCCCCCAAGCTGGCGGGCACGGCCAAGACGCCTGACCAGATTGTGGCGCTGCTGACCAAGGGCGGCGCGGCAAAGGGCATCCATGTGAAGCCGATGGCCGGCGTAACGGCTGACTCGGCCAAGACCGTGGCGGCTTATGTGAAGAGCCTGAAGTAGAAACACGATCGAGGACGAGGGCGCGGAGGCCTTGCGGTTTCGCGCCCTTTCGTCTTGAGGGCCTGTGCGTCGCGTTAAGATAGAAGGAACAACCGAAGGGTGATGGAGTTCACCCGGAACCGCCGTCCCCTCTGGGCGGCTGATGACTCCTGGCAGGCGGATCTCGCCCCGGTGTCATCGTATGGCGTGCTCCCCTGAGTTCAATGCGAGAGGAGACGTTTCTTGCAGAAATATCTATTGATTGCGTTCGGCGGCGCTTTGGGTTCGATGGCGCGCTACTGGGTTGGCTCCACCCTTTCAGGGCGCTTTGGCGTGCGCTTTCCCTGGGGCACATTTGTGATCAACATGACCGCGTGCCTGATCATTGGTTTTACGCTCACGGCGCTGGGTAAGCGCGCGGGATTGAGCGAAGCGTGGCGGTATCTGATTCCCATTGGCTTTATTGGCGCTTATTCAACCTTCTCTACCTACGAGTGGGAAACGCTCTCCACCTTGCGTTCGGGTGCGGTGCTGCTGGCGGCGCTCTATGCGGGCGGCAGCCTGGTGCTGGGCCTTGCCGCTACCTGGGTGGGAGCGGTGGTGGCGGAACTGCTGTAAGCCGCGCGGGTGTCTGCTAGCGTCTGCCTCTTGCGCAGGCAGGGCGTTTGGTGCTTCAATGCCTCGGTTGGAGTCTGGTTGCGTGGCAGCCCGCAGACCAGACAGAAGGAGGCCGCATGCTTTCTACGGGCAAGGCGGTAAAGGTAACGCTCTACCTCTCCGATGGCGCCAAACATCATGGCATCCCGGTCTACGCTTCGGTGCTGGACTATCTGTTCCAGAGCGGTATTGCCGGAGCTACGGTCCTAAAAGGCGTAGCTGGATTCGGCGCCAGACACCGCATGCATTCCGCACATATTCTGGACATCAGCGACCACCTGCCGGTTCTGGTCAAATTTATTGACAGCCGCGAGAAGGTGGAGGCCGTGTTACCGCATCTGGAAGAACTGACAGGGACCGGGTTGATCGAGATGGAAGAGATCAACATTGTGGTGCCGGTGCGGAAATAACCACCTGCGTTAGGGCCAGTTATGTTGTGTGGAGGCCTGTTACGTTGCGGTGGGAGCAGTTGCGGCATTGTTGCGGAGGATCCGCGTATGGTTTCCGGATCCCCCTGGCGAGGGATCCGGAGCTTTTGTCTTCCAGTTATAGCGGTTTCAGGATTGTTGTATCCACGAAGTGAAGCTGCTCAGTCGCCCCGACCCCAAGGAGGGGCGGCATCGGAAGCACTCGGATTGGGTATACCTATCCTGAAACCGCTCTGGGGTGGCTTCTTCTTGTTGTTAGCGCCGGTTGGAGCTGAAGGGCGAGGCTGGCAGGCCGTCGCTGTTGTAAAGGTTGCAGGTGGGATTGTTGTCCCATCCGTAGCGGACGGCCGTGGGCTGCTTCACCTCGGGACTTGTCAGCACAATCGTTGTGCCCTCGATCTTTGCCGTGGCTGGGACAAACTTGCCGTCGGCGCCCGCAACTTCAAATCCGGTTAACTCCCCACCCTTGGCGGTAAGGCCCTGGGCGTGATCAAAGCGGGCGCGGATGGCTGTGTCTTCAAGCGAGGCGGTGCGGAAGATGGGGCCGGAGAACTCGATCTGCTCGCCATACGCCAGCACGCGTCCGGCGCGCGCCAACCGCTGGCCCACGGTCTTCTTGTCGGTGGGATGCACGTCGCTGGGGTTGCCGATGTCGATGGTGACGGCCATGGCGGTGTTGGCCAGTTGCAGCGTCTTCAGTTGTTCGTCGCGCAGGGTGGGCCAATCGGAATTGTTCTTGTAGTTGGCCAACTGAACGAAGAGGAAGGGGAAGCTGCCCACATTCCACTGGCGGCGCCAGTCCTCGATCATGGCGCGGAAGATGCGGCCGTAGAGCGGGGCGCGCTGGGCGTCGCCGTTGCTTTCACCCTGATACCAGATGGCTCCCTTGATGGGGAAAGGGGTGAGCGGAGCGATCATGGCGTTGTAGAGATTGCCGGGCTCCCAGCTTTCAATGCGCGGAACCCAGGGAACGTTGGGTGCCGGCTTGCCCTGCGCTTTGGCCGCGGCGGCCTGCTTGCTCAACAGGGCGCTGCGCAGGACGGCGTCGGCCTGGCGTTCCTGCATCTGTCCCCAGGAAAGGAAGAGCGGATTCAGCGCGGGGTCGGAGCCGAGGGCCGCCATGCGGGTCCAGGCATCCACGGGCGTGCCGCCCCAGGTGGAGTCGATGATGCCCACCGGAACATGCTCGCGCTCGGAGATTTCGCGGGCAAAGTACCATGCCGCGGCGGAGAACTCCTTGGCCGTTTCCGGCGTGGAGGGAGTCCAGCCTTCGCTCTGTACATCGTCCAGCGGATAGTTGCTGGCAACGCGCTTGATCAGCAGCAGACGAAGATTGGGCAGGGAGGCTTTGGGCAGATCTTCGGCTGCGGTGGAGGCCTTGCGCATCTCGAATTCCATGTTGGATTGCCCGCTGGCCACCCAAACGTCGCCTACCAGCACGTCTTCCAGCGCGAGGGGCGTTTCGCCCGCGGCGTCGCCTGTGACGGTCATCTGGAAGGGACCACCGGCAGCGCCGGCCTTCAGATAAAGGCTCCAGCGGCCGAGGTCGGTGGCTTTGGCTGTGCCGGTTTCGCCACGGAAAGAGACGGATACGGTTTCGCCCGGGGTAGCCATGCCCCAGACATGGACGGGCAGATCGCGTTGGATGACCATATGGCTGGTGAGCACCTTGGGCAGCGTCACCTGGGCCGATGCAAGTGCGGATGTAACCAAGGCCAATAGAAATAAACTGCGCAGTTTCATGCATTTCCTCTCAACTTGTTTTTTGGGGAAAAGCGCAGAGTCGGGTTTGTGGAGCGCTTTATCCCCGGCCAACACCTTACCAGATTTGCTGCGGTCTTCACCTCTCCTGCTGTTGAGGAGGCGGGAGCACGCAACTTTCTTCCGGAAGTGGGGTTCAAACAGTTAAGGGACTATGTCCGTTCAGCCACGGCAGGGGGTGGTTGGGTGCTGAAGGTCTCAGGCTTCGGGACGCGGAAGAAAACCTCTCTGCCCCGATTCGCATCCATCTGAGTAACCACGCTCAAATTGCAGATACAGAAAGGGGAGGTGACACCGACGGTGTTTCACTCGGGTATAGCTTTGCATGCCATGCGAAAAGCCAGCCTCCTTGTGCTCTTTCTGCTGTTGCTGGGGATTGTGAGCGCAGGGCACTCTGCTGCGCAGGGTGCGTTATTGATGGAGGAGCCCTACGGTTTTTTTGGCACGCTGAATCCCACCGGCCATAACGCCATCTATTTGGCTCGCGTGTGCGCGGCAAGCCCGATCACACTACGCCGCTGCCATGAGGGTGAGCTGGGAGTGGTGATTGCCCGCTACCAGGGCATCAAGGGATATGACTGGATTGCCATGCCGCTGGTCCCGTATCTCTATTCGGTAGAAAGTGCCGCAGATGCTCCGGAGCGCGTGGACTCGCAACTGGTGCAGAAACTGCGCAATCAGTATCATGAGCGTCACTTGCTCTCGCTCGGCGCCGACGTGCCCGAGGGAGGCTTCTTCCATGGCGGCTGGAAGGAACTGGTGGGCGTCAGCTATGAGCGGCGCATCTATGCTCTCCGCTTCAATACGACCGAGGAGCAGGATGAGCACCTGATGGCGATGCTCAATGCCGGTCCTAATCAAAGCCGCTTCAGTCTGTTGTTCAACAACTGCGCCGACTTTGCGCGCGAGGTGCTGGATCAATACTATCCGGGGACTTTTGACCGCTCCATCTTCCCCGATGCGGGTATGACGACACCCAAGCAGATTGCCTACAAACTGACCCGGTACGCGCGCAAGCATCCCGAGGTTGGTCTGACTGTGTATGAGTTGCCGCAGATACCGGGCCTGCACCGGCACTCCCGTTCGAACAAGGATATTGCCGAGTCGCTTGTAACCACGGCGTACGCGGTGCCGCTGGCGGTGGTTTCGCCGTATCTGGCGGGGGGCATCCTGGTGGATTATCTGGTGCGCAGCCATCGGGGCGTGATCCCCAAGCACCCGCAGAAGCTGGATGCGGAACATCTTCAGGCATTGACACGCGGTTCCGCTTCCATGGAGAATCTGGCCAGCGCCGGTGCGCAGGCTGCTGGCGCGGTTACGGCGTCTTCCGCGCAGACTTCTGCCGACGCCAGTCCCACTCCCGGCCTGCGAGAAGGCATGGCGGAGCATGAGTGAGATATCCGGGCAGAACCTGAAGAACCACGGGCGCATCGATCCGACCTACCACTTTTTTCTCTTCGGCATCCTGCTCTTGAACCTGCTGCTGGTTGCCATCCACCTGTACCAACACCCGACGTGGGATGCGGGTTGGCTGCTGGTGCTGTCCGTGGCCGTATTCGTGCTGTTCTTCAAGATTCGTCTTTACCCCATGAAGGTCCAAGATCGCGTGATCCGGCTGGAGGAACAACTGCGTCTGCAGGCGCTGGCGCCGGAGGAGTGGCATCCGGAGATTCTGAAGCTCACGGAAGATCAGCTCATCGGCCTTCGCTTTGCCTCCGATGACGAGGTGGTGGAGCTGGCCCGGCAGGCCTTGGACGAACATCTGAATCGTAAGCAGATCAAAGAGCGCATCAAAAGCTGGCGTGCGGATACCTTCCGCGTGTAGCTAGCATCGGGATGCGACGTTCCTGGTTCTGCTCTGGAATGCTGCCGTCCGAAGGGTGTGAAATTTTCCTCCCGCATTGCGAGAAATAAGGGTAGAATCCACTGCGGACTTGAATTCCAGGGCAAGGAGGAACGCAGATGGAGTGTCCAGAACCCATGCTGGAGAAGCTGGCGTCTGAAGTTCGGACGTTGGAAGCCCAGGTGACCCACCTGAATGTGAAGGTCGGCGAGCAGTGCCCCGATAGCGGAATGCAGCAGGAGTTCAGCCGCATCAAAGCGGAGCTGAAGACACTGGAACGCGAGATCGATAGTTTGATGGCGCGCAGCAGCGTGGCTACCACCAATTAGCTTTCATCCTTTCTGACCACCTGCGGCGGGGCCAACTGCCCACCTGCGGTGGGGCCAGCGGCCTTCGGCACCTTCGTGGTGAGGGCGTGGCGGGCAAGATAGCTTGGGTTGCTCTCGTTTTTGTGTGTTAGATGGGCGCCCAAGCACACTAAGACAACATGCGAAAAACACCAGCGGCGGATTCCGGATGGAATCCGCCGCTGGTGTTAGGTCACAGGTTGGCTGGCTGACCGGCTCCTGTTGCGCGCCCCGTGCTGAGCGCTTGGCAGAAGCCGGATCTTGTTGATGGCTCGGTGATCCTCTCTTCGAATCCGGGTTACCCCAGCTTCGCAGCCTTTTCGAGTGGTTCAGCCGAACCGGCGGATCGACACGGCCCTTCTACGTACACCGCCGCCGATTAACGGTCGGTGCAGGAGTAGCAGGGGTCGATGGAAGCTTGAATCAGTGGCGTGTCCGCCAGACGCGCACCCTGCACCATCCAGCGCACGGCCGGCATGTTGACGAAGGTGGGCGTGCGGACGTGGACACGCGCGGGGTTCTTCTGGTTCTCTTTGAAGCTGACCGAGTAGATGACCTCGCCGCGCGGGGCCTCGACGCGGCTGGTGGAGGTGCCGGTCATGAAGCGGATCTTGCGATCGTCTCCGGTGTCGATTTCGCCAGGGGGCAGTTTTTCCAAGGCCTGACGAATGAGCTTGCAGCTCTCCATGATTTCGAGTGCGCGCACCAGCAGGCGGGCCTTCACGTCGCCGGCCGGTTGCACGGGCACGTCGAAGTCAAGTTCGGCGTAGGCCGCGTAGGGCGCGGCTTTGCGGATGTCCTGCGGCATGCCGCTGGCGCGGGCGATGGGGCCGACAACGGCGGAGCGAATGGCTTTTTCATGCGTGAGCACGCCCACGCCAGTGCAGCGCGAGAGCGCGGTGGAACTTTTGGTGAAGATGGGGATGACGGTCTTCACCATCGCCTTCTCCAGTGCTTCCACCATCTTGAGAATGGCGGCCGGATCGTCGATATCACGATTGACGCCGCCCACGCGGTTCATCGAGTAGTTGACGCGGTTGCCGCTGATGGCGGCCAGAATGTCCATCACCTGTTCGCGCAGTTCGAAGCAAGTCATGAACATGGTTTTGAAGCCCATGAGTTTGGCGGCGATGCCGGCCCAGAGCACGTGCGAGTGCAGCCGTTCCAGCTCCGCCATAATGACGCGGATGTATTTGGCGCGTGGCGGGGCTTCCACACCAGCCAGCGGTTCCATGGCCTGGCAGAGGGTGAGCGTGTGAATGAAGGAGCAGATGCCGCAGACACGCTCCATCAGCGCATTCACCTGGATGAAGTTGCGCGTCTCAGCCAGATGTTCGATGTTGCGGAAGTTGAAACCGATGTGGAGCTGCGCATCCTTGACGGTTTCGCCTTCGCAGATCATGTCGAGTTTGTAGGGTTCTTCAAGGCCGGGATGGTAAGGCCCCATGGGGATCTTGTAGCTCACTTGGCAACCTCCTGGGGGGGCTGCTCGCGCAGGTTGACGCCGGGCGTAACGCCTTCGCGCAACAAGAGCGGCTCATAAGGACGGCCCACAAACTCGATGGCATAGCCTTCGTAGATTTCGCGTTCAATCCAGTCAACAGCCGGGCAGAGATCAAAGATGGAGTCGATGTTTTTCTGGACTTCGTAGGCGAAGCCCAAGAGTGTTCCGTTCAGGTCCCAGTGGTATTCGAGGCGGAAACCTTCGCCGTTGCCGAGTTCGTACGCGGTGATGGTGACAAAGCGCGCGCCGATGGCGTTCATGGTTTCCGCCAGAGAGCGGATGCCCACGCCTGCCACGTCGAGCCACTGGGCTCCGCTGCGGGCTTCAAACTGGGCACGGATGCCGAGCTTCTGAGGGATGGATGTGAGTTCCGTCATTGTGCGCCTCCGGAGGCGGATTCAGCAGCCGCAGCGGGCGCGGCGGGTGGAGCGGGCGCTGCTTCAACCGCAGGCATTGCCGGCGCGGCTTCAGCGGGCTTGGCCACGGCGGCGCGGGCCGCGGGAGGCTTGCGCTGCATGGTATGGGTTTCCTTCAGTTCGCCATGCTGGGTGTAAATGGGCGGAGTGTCTTCTTCCTGCCAGATGGCTCCGTCCTTGCAGCCCTCGACGCAGCGGCCGCAGAAGGTGCATTGGCCGGGATCGTAGCTCCAGGTGTACTCGGTTTTACCGCCCTTGAACTCAATGGCGCGCGAGGTGCAGCGGTTCTTGCAGATGCCGCAGCCAATGCATTTTTCGGCATCGAACTTAACCAAGCCGCGAAAACGCTGATAGATGGAGGGACGGGCAGGGAATTGCAGCGTGCGGCTGCCGCCCCAGAGGTTCTTCCATAGCATGGTGAGGATGTTCATGGTTTAAGCCTCGCGATAACCGGGGCAGCGATGGCGATGACCGCGGCCAGCCCCGCAAAGATGAGCGTGCATTGCCAGTAGAAGCGGACCGAGGAATCGATAGCCAGCCGGGCCGTGGCCGATGCCACCACCGAGAGCAGCAGCACAATGCCAAAGATGATGCCCACAAAGACCAGCGCCGCCAGCCACCATGTGGAGATGGAAGGCACGATCAGGGTGGCGATGAGGCCGGTGGCGGCGATCCATTCGAGGCCGTGCGAGAGCTCCCACATGGCCAGCTCCACGCCCACGTACTCGGTCATGGGGCCGGCGTAGATTTCCTGCTCGGCATTGGGCAGGGAGAAGGGATTGAGATGCAGTTTGGCGGGCAGGCAGACAAGCAACGCAACAACGCCTAGCCAGCGCAGCGGTGTGTGCGGCAGTGTGGCCAGCGTGGCGAGCGAGAAGGTGTTCTGCGCGGCCGCGATGGAGACGATGGCCAGCAGGAAGACCACGTTATAGCTGACCGAGAGAATGGCTTCGCGGGCGGAGCCGATTTCGCCAAAGATGGAGCGCGAACTGAAGCCGGCGGCGATGATGCACATGGATGGAACTTCCAGCAGAGCCAGCAGCAGGATCAGGTCGCCCTGAAAGCCGCCTTGCGCGGGCAACACCGGGAGCAGGCCGACGGCTCCGGCGGCCGAGGCCATGGCCAGCAGCGGCCACAGGCGCATCAGTACGCCCGCCGCGCCGGGGCGATGAGGTGTCTCTTTGCCCATGAGCTTGACGAAGTCGTAGAAGGGCTGCATAAAAGGCGGCCCAATGCGGCCCTGCATCAGCGCCACGGCCTTGCGTTCCACCCACAAGAAGAACCACGCGGCGGGAATGGCGAAGAGCAGGCCCGGAAACACGAGCAGGCGAGCAAGAGCGGTCAGCAGTGTGGAGTCTAGATTCATTGCTGGCCCTCACTGGCACAACGGAAGCACGGTTCGCCGGAAGCGTCGCCTATGACCACGGGGTGATCAGAAGCAGGCTTGGCGTGGCCAGCGCGCTCGGCAAGAATGGCTGCGGCTTTGGCTACGCCCTGAATGATGGCATCGGGACGCGGCGGGCAGCCGGGCACAAAGACATCGACGGGAATATGTTTTTCGAGCGGTCCGTCGAGGGTGCGGCTGTCGATGAAGACGTTGGTGGTAGCCGGGCAGGAGCCGATGGCGATTACGGCCTTGGGCTCGGGGATCTGGTCGTAGACGGTCTTCACCGCGCCCACGGCTTTTGCCGTGACCGGGCCGGTGACGCAGAGGATGTCGGCATGGCGGGGGCTGCCCTCCAGGCGCACGCCGAGCTGTTCGGCGTCATAGCGCGGTGAGAGCGCGGCAATCAATTCGATATCGCAGCCGTTGCAGGAGCCGGAGTTCATGTGGAACAGCCAGGGACTCTTGCGGCGGCAGGTACACATCAGTTTTTTGAAGAGACTCACTTTTGAACCCCCATCAGCAGCTCGACGGCCTGCGGCCAGACGCCTGCCAGGAGCAGGGCAGCGACAAGCAGGACAATGACAGATTGCACGGCAATGGGCTCGCGCGCTTCCGGCGCGTCCTCTGGTTTGGGTCCCCACCAGAAGTTGGTGAGCGCCAGAATATAGGCCACCAGAGCCGCGATCGACGAAAGGATGAAGATGACCATGGGGCAGAGGCCGATTTCCTGGGCGGTGAAGTAGAGCCGCCAGCGGCCTACAAAGCCCATCAGCGGCGGTACACCGAGCATGGCCAGCATGCCAAAGAGGAATCCGAAGGCGGAGACCGGATAGCGGGCAGCCAGTCCGCGCACATCGCCTTCCAGTGCGCCATCGGCTTCCGGCGCGGCAAGGCAGATGAACAACAGCGCTTTGGCAATGGCGTGGGTTGCAGCCGCGGCCAGCGCGCCGGTTGCGCCCAACTCCGTGCCGGCGGTGACGCCGAGCAGCAGGAAGCCCACATCCTCAATGGTGCTGAGCACAAGGATGCGCTTCAGGCTCTTTTGCGAGAGCATGAGCACCGCGCCGAGGAAGCTGGTGGCGACGGCAATATAGAGGAGCGCGCCATGTGGCTGCAGGACGCCGGGTACTTCGCCGGCCGAGGTCATGAACTCGCCAAAGGCCGCCATGTCGAGTACAGCGATGATGAGCGCGAGAACCAGAGCGGGCAGCTCTTCCGCCAGACTGAGTATCCAGAAGAAGACCGGCACTGCAGCCAGCTTGACGCAGATGCTGGTGATGAGCAGGGCGCGCGCCATCTCCGGCTGGCCACGCATGACCTCACTTGCGATCAACGTGGCGGCTGAGACCGCGACGGCAACCAGATAGGTGATGCGTGCCGGCTGAGACTTGGCCGACATCCATACGCGCACAACCGTGAGTAGGGCCGCTGTTTCCAGCAGCAGGACACGCAGGGCCGGAGTGGGAACAAGCAGGCCCGCAACCGCGAGGCCTCCCACGACAACCGAGCAGACCCAGAGCGGAACGACGCAGCCGCGGATCTTTACCGCCAGCGAGCTGACGAATAGGGCGAAGGCGGCCAGGCCAATGCCCGCAGCCAGCAGGGTGAGCGGAGGCATGGCCATCGGCTCCAATGCGTCCGCACCCGCAGGAAGCAGCCAACGAACCACGACGAACAGCAGTGCGGCCAGCAGAACGACCAGCGCGGCGGCCTTGCTCTCGCACCAGGCAATCAGTTTGCCCAATGCCGAGGAACAGGCTTTGACCCCGGCCCAGAATCCCAGGTAAACCGCATCTACATTGGTCCAGTGGAAGAACGACTTCCAGTTTTGCTGGAAGATATCGGAAAAGTCGCCTGCGGTAAGGCGGGTTTGATCCGCCAGTGGTTCACCGCCGGTGAACACGCCGCCACCAGCGCCCGCCATGGCTGCGCCGCCGGAGCGCGAGGTGGCTGCGATCAGATAGATGGCGCCGCCCAGAACGAGCGAGACAACGGCTAGGATCAGGCCGCCCACAGTGGAGAAGCTGCCGGCATCGGCCGAAAGACCGAGCCAGGTGACGTGCACGCCCGAGCCCAGGCCGAGTGCTGCCACCACCGGGTTGAGGAAGACGTTGACGGCCAATTGTGGAGCGATACCCAGAACGATGGAGCCAACGGCGAGGAATCCCATGCCCCAGACCATCGTCGGGCTGGATTCATGCGCGTCCTTGGTGGCATCGGTGAGCGGGCCCAGGAAGACCGAGCTGGTGGCTTTGGCGCCCAGGAAGACGGTGCCCAGGCTAACGGCCCAGGCGACCATGGCTGGGACAGCCCATCCGGCTTGCAGCGCGGCGGCGTATAGCATCCACTTGCTGGCAAAGCCGCTCATCAGCGGAATGCCCATCATGGAGCCAACGCCGATCATCCAACTGAGCATGGTCTGGGGCATTTTCTGGGCCAGGCCGCCGAGCTGATTCATGTCGCGCGTGCCGCAGGCGTGTTGCACGCTGCCCGCGGTGAGGAACAGGCCGCCCTTGAAGAAGCCGTGATTCAGGCAATGGAGCAGGCCGGCGGCAATAGCCAGCGGTGTGCCGATTCCTATGCCCAGCATCATGTAGCCGATCTGGCTGACGGTGGAGAAGGCCAGCATGCGCTTCAGATCGGTCTGCACCATGGCGTACATGACGCCCACAGCCATGGTGATGGTGCCCACCCAGACCAGTGCTGCCGACCACTCGGCCGGCCACAGGCAGAGGCTGTGCATGCGCGCGGCCAGATAGACGCCAGCTTTGACATAGCAGGCGGCGTGCAGCAGGGCACTGACCGGCGTGGGCGCGGCCATGGCTTCCGGAATCCAGGTATGGAGGGGGAACTGCACGCTCTTGGCCACCAGGGCGATGAGCATGAGCACAAACAGGCCGGTGGACATGCTCTGTCCAACCCGGGGATCGGTCCAGAGGGCCGTGCCCGCGCGATAGTAAATGACCAGGATGGCCGCGAGCAGGCAGTAGCCGGCGATGTGGGTCATCATGAGAACTTTGCGTGCTCCGCGGACCGCCTCCGGGTTGGTGTACCAGAAGCCAACCAGGGAGAAGGAGCATAGACCGACGAGTTCCCAGAAGAGATAGAAGACGAACAGGTTCGCGCTGAAGACCAGCCCGACGAAGCCGCCAATAAACACCAGCATTGCGGTGAAGAACCGGGTGGCAGCCTTCTCATGCGCCATGTACCCGATAGAGTAGAGCAGCACCATGCCGCCGATGCCGGTTCCCATGAAAGCGAACAGGACGCTAAGCGCATCGACGTGCAGGACCAGCGCAAGAGGGCCATCCCAGGCAAAGAGCTGAACATCGGTGAACTGGCCGCCCTGAACCGAGGGGATCAGAGCGGCGACAGACACCATGGCCGGGAGACAGCACAGGAAGGCGAGGATGCCTTTGGCCCGGGCGGAGCAGAATCGCGCGACAACGATCTGCAAAAGTGCGCCCAGAAGCAAAGAGCAGGGAGCGATCAAAATAAGGGTCGCAGCGGTCATGGCCAACCATGTTCCATAAGCGGATGAACAACGCGATGTGACGAAGCTCACTGCGTCGATGTGGATTCGATCCGGCTTTAGCGATTGTTGCCATGTGGGACGACTAAAGTGCTGTTCTCTGAAATATATAGACTTAGCCTTCGGTGTTTCCGGGTAATCGATCAAGAAATAACCGATATAGGAATATCGATTACCGCCTTGCGGTATTTAACTTTGCGTGGCTCAGAGTCCGGGAAAATCGTCCCTGAAAACAGTACGCCGTCTCAACTTGTTGGGTTTGCTGGCGGGAGGACTGCTGCCAGAGCGGGCTGGCTTGAGGCATGGTTCTCCACCGCCCGGGCCAGTCCCAGCAGGTTTGCTTCCGCGGGACGAGAGATTTGCGGAACAACCCCGGCCCGGCTGTCGTATAAAGGGCGAGAGGACTTGCGCCATGACGGAGAAGAGATTTGCAACCGCGGCTGGGTTCCTGGCCGTGGTGTTGATGGGGACCGGTCTTGCCGGTTGCCGCGTTCAGGTAGACAAAGATCATAACGGCGAGGAAAAGCGCGTACAGGTGGATACTCCCTTCGGTGGCGTTCACGTGAATACGGACCAGACTTCCGCTGCCGATCTGGGACTGCCGGCCTATCCCGGGGCGGAGATTGTCAACGACGAGGGCGACAAGCATCAGTCGGCCGACGTGCATCTGGGCTTTGGCGAATGGCAACTGCGCGTGCGCGCCGTTCAATATGCCACTGCCGATTCACCCGACAAGGTGCAGGCCTTCTATAAAAAGGAGCTGGCGCATTACGGCGATGTGTTGACGTGCCACAATCATCAGCCGGTTGGCACACCCAAGATGACCTCGCAGGGACTGACCTGTGAGGACGACGAGAAGAATACGAAGATCGAAATCAATGGCCACAAGAGCGGAATGAATAGCGATGCGGAGGTCCAATTGAAGGTGGGCTCTAAACGCCATCAGAAGATTGTGGGCATTGAGAATCCGAAGAGCGGCAAAACCCGCTTTGCCCTGGTGGTGCTCGATCTGCCGTCTGGCAGCGGCAAGAGCAAGGGCGACTGAAGCCGCAGGTTCAACCGTGCGACCGAGGAGCGCGCCACCCCCTGGGCTGGCGCGCTTCAATTTTTTGTGGGATTGAAGCAGCCGAATCTTTATCAGTAGTCACCTATAACGGTTTCAGGATTGCTGTACCCACGAAGTGAAGCTGCTCCATCGACCTGACTCCAAGGAGGGGCGGCATCGGAGCAATCGGATTGGGTCTATCTATCCTGAAACCGCTCTAGACTACAGGTACCTGAACGTGACTCTTTGCTTGGGAGGCTTAGCTTTTTCTATGCGTATACCCGTACTTGCTTCTGGATTGCTGCTGATGGCCGCATCCACGATGTTTGCTGCCGATAAGCCCAAACCTGCTGGGGCTGCTCAGCCCGCGCAGGTGGATCCGTATGCCGAGGTGCAGCCGGCAACGGAGAAGTTGGATCTGGATATGTATCAGCGGATCCGCGACGAGGGGTTGAATCGCTCGCATGTGATGGAGTTTGCCAGCGCGCTGATGGATGGAATCGGGCCACGGCTCACCGGTTCGCCGAATCTGAAGAAGGCCAATGAGTGGTCACGCGACACGCTGACAAAACTCGGCCTGGAGAATGCTCATCTGGAAGATTGGGGCGAGTTCGGATTGGGCTGGCAGCAGCAGAATGCCTGGGCCCGCATGGTCAGCCCGGATACGGCGGTGCTGATTCTGCAAGCCACACCCTGGTCGCCAGCGACTGCAGGTCCGGTTACCGGAGAGGTGGTGTTCGTCGATATCCAGAGCGAAAAGGATATTGAGAAGTACAAGGGCAAGCTGGGCGGCAAGATTGTGCTATTTGGTGCCATGCGCGATGTGCCTGTGGTGGACAAGGCCATGTTCGCGCGCTACACGGACCAGGAACTGGCGGAAGTCGCGCAGTATCCGGTGCCCAATAGCGCTGTATCGCCGGAGCGCCAGGCACGGATGCGCGCGTATGCAGAGCGTCAGCAACTGGTCGTCAAGGTGGCTGCGCTGTTTACCGAGGAGAAGGTGCTGGCTGTGATTGAGCCCAGTCGCGATGGCGCCAACGGTGGCGGTTCCGCCGGATTGCTGTTTGATGACAATGGCGCAACTCTGGGTCGTACGCCGTATCTGGCCGAGAAGCGCGTCAAGGTGCCAGTGGCTGTGGCCGCCATTGAAAGCTATGGGCGGCTTTATCGGCTTACGCAGGCACACGTGCCCGTCACGGTTGAAATCAATCTGGATACCAAATTCACCGGAGAACACGAACACGCTTACAACACGGTTGCGGAGATTCCTGGAACCGATCCGAAGCTGAAGGATCAGATCGTGATGCTGGGTGGGCATATCGATAGCTGGGCGTCTGCTACCGGCGCTACGGATGATGGTGCGGGTACAGCCGTCGCAATGGAGGCGGTTCGCATTTTAAAGACGCTTGGCGTCAAGCCGCGGCGCACCATCCGCGTTGCTCTCTGGAGCGGCGAAGAGCAGGGCATCTACGGTTCGAAGATGTACGTAAATCAGCATTTTGGTCAGGCCAAGCTTTCCAGCGCCGCTGATCAGGTGCAACTGCCCGGTTATATGCGTCGCGCAGATGGGCCGCTGGAGTTGAAGGCGGAACACAAACTTTTGAGCGGCTATTTCAATGTTGACTACGGTGCGGGCAAGGCGCGTGGCATCTATACACAGGGCAACCAGGCGATTGCGCTCATCTTTGCCCAGTGGATTGCTCCGCTGAAGGATCTGGGCGTTACGACGGTGTCGGCGCGTAGCGCTGGCGGCACGGATCATCTCAGCTTCGACGCCGTGGGTCTGCCGGGCTTTCAGTTTGTGCAGGACGGTCTGGATTACGATTCGCGCACGCATCACTCCAATGCCGACGTATATGAGCGTTTGCAGGCAGCCGATCTGAAACAGCTTGCGGTGGTTGAGGCGATCTTTGTGTACAACTCAGCTCAGCGCGACCAGATGTTGCCGCGCAAGCCTCTGCCCCAGCCGGAGCTTGAGCAGAAGCAACATGCACCGCTGGAAGGCATCTTCCCGGGTGCGGTTGTACCTGAGCCGGAAGCAGGCAAGCAGGAACAACACTAAGCCACACGCTGACGATGTCCATCAGTCGCCAGCCAACGGATAGAACGCCGCCCGATTGCCAGCAATTGGGCGGCGTGTTTTGTAGGACAGCAGGATAGAGAGAACTGTTGTGCAAGCCTCTCAGATGGTGCAACCGGATTCGTTGTGCGCGTTTACCGGCGCGTGCCACAAATCGAAAGTTTCTGGTACACTGATTTTGGCGAACACGAAAGGGAAGAACGCGCCAGGCCGCGCCCGGAAATTTCGCTCCATATACCCAGTTGTCGGGGAGTGGCTCAGCCTGGTAGAGCACCTGGTTCGGGACCAGGGGGTCGGAGGTTCGAATCCTCTCTCCCCGACCATTCTTTTCAATCTCTTACAAAACTGAAAACCAGCCGGGAGCCGGAGGGTTTACGAGCCAGGGTTTACATTGACCTGGCTCAATTTTCCGTTCAAGCTGGCGGTCGCCTGGAACTCTTTCCAGACACTTGCTGCGGCCAGGCTGACGGCTGCGGCTCGTTCCTCCCACCAGGTTTTGTTGTAGACGTTCTGAGTCACGTCGATCGTTGCGTGCCCCATGTTGTCGCGGATAACTTCGGGCCGGACGCCAGTGCTGCTCATCAGGCTCGAATGCATCGTGCGGAAGCTGCGGAAGTCCACGGTAGGAGGAAGTCCGAGCTTTTTGATTGCCGGTTTCAAATGCCGCCGCGACAGGTTGTGCCGATCGAGCGGGCCGCCGCGAGCATTGGTAAAGATCAGATCTTCCGCTTCGTGTTTCTTCGACCGTGCCCAGGCCCGGTCGAGAACGCCCTGCAGGATTCCGAAGGAATCAAGTGGAATGCTCCGTTGCCCGGCTTCTGTCTTAGCGTCATCGAACTCCCCGGCGTACAAGCGTTCGACAATCGCGATGCGGTCGGGAAGAATTCTTCCCCATCTCAACGCCACTACCTCGCCTACCCGCAGCGAACCAACCACAATCAGCGTGACAATCGATTTGGTTGGCTCTGGTAAGGCATCAATCACCCGCCGGATGTCCTGACGACTCAACACCACCGGCGGTTTGCGCGATTTCCTGCGCGGCAGCCGCACGCCAATCGCAGGGTTATGCCGTACCAGACCCCAGACCTTGCCCTGGTTGACGATGGTCCGCAGGCAGGCGTGCATATTGCGAATCGTCCGCGGGGCTAGTCGCGGTGAGTAAGAATTGAAGAAATCCTGCAATTCGAGGGTTTGCATCTTTACAACCCGCGTCGCTCCCCACCGTGGCAAAATGTGCGTGTCCAGATAGAAGTCGTAGCTGATCCGCGTGGAGTTCTTCAGCAACGGCCATATCTTTTCCCGACAGGTTGTCACCAGTGCTTGCAAGGTGTCCCCCTTGAGAGCGAGCGGTAAGGGTTGATTGTTGCGGTCATTGACCTCTTCCATGAACTGATCGGCTAGTCTTTGAGCCTCTGCTCTCGTGGAAGCCGAGTTCTTCGACCAACTCTTGGTTCGGCCACGGCGTTTACCAGAACTGTAGTCCCAGTAAAAGATCTTCCATTTCGTCTCCAGATCCCGTATCCGGGGACGCTGGTATCTTTCTCGCACCACGATTCTCCTTCCGTGGCGCTTCAACCGTGGTTCCTGGATACCATTAAGGGGCATCATGCGCAAGGTCTCTTTCTTCCGATTCATTGGAGCCGCTTGTCATGCAATCAATTCCACGCCGCCGAAAGCGGATGTAGCGGCCCAGGCGTACAGAGGGTAGGAGGTTTGCGTGGCTGTAGACCCAACTTCGCGGTACGCGAAGAATGGCTGCGACCTCGTCTGCCGTCAACAGGCTGTGATCAGCGTTTTCAGTTCTGGAAAGGTCGCCTTCCTGAAATGCTTCGTAAGCGATACCGGCAATCGGCATAGAAGATCTCCTGGCTAGCGGTATGAGCAGTGGAGCTTGCCGTCTGGAAACATCGTGCTTTTAATGATTGAGAGTGTCCAATACTTCGTATTTATCGGGTGATAAATGGCAGCTATCGGGTTAACTTTGGCCCTGCGGCAATCGACAGAAGGCACTCAGATTACTTCGTCGATACCATCCATCCGTGTGCAATCTCAATATCCGGTTCAACTCAACAAGCGGTGCTTGCTGTGCGTCTGTGCTTCGCAGGAACTGGCGAGAGCATTTTATGTAGCAGCTTGGACATACACGAGCGCCTTTCCAAGAACTGTCCGATAGGCTGGCACCAACGAATCTCCTGGAGTTGCCCATCTCTCTATCCGCATTTCAGTACGCTTCTGAGGCAAACTGGTCATTCCCGCGTCATCAGCGAGGATGCGCAAATTAACGCCACAGGCGATTACAGATGAAGATTCGTTTGCCAATATCCATCCTGCGATTCGGGCGCAAACCGCTTTCGATGAGTGATTGGGCCTGGATGCATAATCGACCCAAATATGGAGCAGGAAGTAGGGTGCCTTAGAGTACATCGAAGTTAACACACCCGAGAGTATTCGGCGATTAACCGAAGGGTACAACCCAAGGAATCAATAACCTGCTAAGGCTATGTGATCGAAGTGTGAACCGTTTTGCGGAGCTGACATATCGGTGTCTCCTGGCGAGAAGCCGACTTTTCGTTACCGATCTGGGTTTTTCCGTCACTCAGCGAATTCGCGCGCGGAATGAGAAACAACAGCCAGTCCCTTCCTTATCCGGATGTCCCCAGGGTTACTTTTGCTACGGAAAATCAGAGTCATGATCAATGAGTCTTCAAGTTGAGGCTACATATAGCGACTTCACTCACCTATCAGCTGAAATTGCAAGATGAATCCAATGAGTACTCCGGCTGAGCAAAAAAGCATCTTGCGCAGTGACGGACGGCCGTGTTAAAGAAGTGACGTGACTCACAAGTCACCACAATCCAAACGGAACTTCCTCACCGATCTCTAGGTATTCGCGTATGTCTCGCACATGGTTTGCGGGTCAGGTTAAACAGTAGCTTGCTGACCCAACCGAGCCTGAGCAAGGAGGCCCTCGAATGTTCAGACGGTTCATCCGTGTTTTCGCGTTCACTTTTGTCGTGACCGCTTGCCTTGGTTTGAAGGAAACCCATGCCCAGGTGGCGCGCGCCCCTTTGGCGGCACCGAATCAAGGAGAACTACGACTTGAGAATCTGCCGATCATTGCACCGGGCTCGATAAAGAATACCGATCCCGATATGTGCCCAACAGCGAGTAGTCCCGATCCAAGCGAAACCTCTATCGGCGGCCTGAGTTCGCGGTCCGTATACGAGTTTCCTTCTGAGCCTCATTTGCAAAACCTCTATGGGCGTCTCATTATGGTGACTCAGGTATGCACGGACAGTACACTGAGTTCTGCTGATCGAAACAGGTTGTGGGCACTTTTCAATTTCCTCAAGATTGCCAAGGCGCAGTCCTTTGCCTCAACAGTTTCACTGACCGGAGACGGCCATGGCGGGATCAAATACCCTCAACTCGTTCCCTTCAGCTACGCATTTGATCAATCAAAGTCAACATATTCCGTTCAGACAATCGGCAAGGGAGTGATTCCTTGGCAAGTCACAAGCTCATTCGACGTTCAATACTCATACAATGCGAATGCAAGTCTCTCAATCAATACTGCAAGCCTTTTTAACAGCATCGTCACTGACATCGCGGGCGCCGGGGGAGCTACCGCGCTCCTTTCCCCAGCGGCGAACGCCTATCTTTCGGCCGGTCAGTCGATTTTGCAAAACTTGGCGCAATCGGTGTTCACTCAGATCAACAACGGTAGCGACTCTTATCATCTAGACGTCCTCCAGGGGCCGGACCGCGCCATCACATATAGATTCCGGGATCTGTCTAATCCTCCGCGCCCCCTAGCAGCGGTGCGACTCATCGTCTCGTTTACAAGCTCTATAGCGAATCCGGTCCCGATCGATCCGACTACTGACGACTCGACGCATGTTCCCCAATTCACACAATTGCAAGATATTTTAGATGTGACGGTCGGGGGCCCTTCTGGTGGAGCCCAAACACTATTGCAGCAGATCTCTAAGGAGCAGTCTTACCAGAACTTGCTGAAAGCCACCGCCGATACGACTCCACAGAGCTTTCAGAGTTCTTGCGATCAGCTTGAATCCGCACTTCAGACCACCTATGGCTTGAATATCTATGACAGTGCGTTGGCTATGGGCCAAGTTCTCTCTCAGGATACGCTTTACCTCAGTTCAAAGAAGTTCTACACGAGTGGATGCTTTCGTAATCGAAGCGTTCTGAAAGCAATGGGCATTACGGTTTTCGAGCAGGTGCCGGCCTCCTGAGCCTACTCATCCGGTCTTGCTGGCGGCTTGCTGCTCACCTCGTATGTGCTGGGGACGTTGATTCCTTGTCGACGCCCCTAGACTTGGGGCATTGACCTTCCCTGATAAATCAGTCGGTTCAACACAAATATCGGAGGACGGAGGAATCAGGCCATGAATCTGAGTAGGAACACTAGGCTTGTAATCTCAGTTGTCGCAATCTTCTCGATCTCCTTCGCTGTTTCTAAAGGGCCTTTGATCGCGCAAAAGCAGCAGTCCGGACCTTCTGTTTCAACCTCCAGTTGGGCGCTTGATTCGATTCCGCCGACATTGTTCCAGAAAATGTTCCGAAGTCACAAGCTCGTCGGCTCCCCAGGCTTGGCGTGGAAGAAGCAAAGGGGCATTACTGTTGCCTTCAATGGAGGATCTAACGACCTCTATCAGTTGATCGAGAAGACCGCCAACGAATGGATCGCGCTGGGTGGACAGCTTTCCTTTTCCTTCAAGGACGAGACGGGGAAATATCGCAAGTGGACACCGAATGATAAGTCGCCTGCCGCAAACATCAGAATTGCCTTCGACAATACAGGCTATTGGTCCCTCCTTGGTGTGCTGGCCCAAAATGTTGATCCCGGTGACGCCACGATGAACTTTGGAGGCTTTCCGAACGATTTACAAAAGTACTTCCATGGACAGAATTCAGCTGAATGGCGTACGTCCTACGAACATACAACAATTCTCCACGAATTCGGACACGCCATCGGCCTGTCCCACGAGCATTTTAACCAGCAGTGCCAGAAGGATCTAAGAATTGACACCATAATCAACTATCTTATAGGTCCACCGAACAATTGGAGTCAAGAGCAAGCGCGCTTCAATATTGATGCGCAGTACTACTCCACGATCCTGGCGCAGCAGGCGGGGCCTCTGGAATCTAAGCTAATCACCAGTCCTACCACCGACCAAGCTTCCGTAATGTTGTACGTGTTTCCCGTGAGCTACTACAAGTCGGGAGGCGCATCCGTTTGCAAGCCGATCGGCGATCACGGCCAAGATTGGCCGACCACACTTTCTGAAGGCGACAAGCAATTCTACTTAGCTAACTATCGGGTAATTTCCTCGCCGTTTGGACCGGCCAGCCCAGCAATGGTGAAAAAGCAATGAGCGGCCTTGGGAAGTGTGTGGCTTTACTGTACGTTCTCAGCATCGTCCCGCCATCACTCGCGCCAAGTCAGGCCACACCGGCGCAAAACGGATGTGCCGACCAAATTACTTACAAATCCGACACAGATGATGCTTACAAGTACCTTGAGAATCAGCAGCGCGAGATCTACACAGAGAATCCCGGTCTTCTTGATCCCTTTTCACGCGCACAGCTTGATAGCCCCCGTGCCGTGGCCGGCTGGGCAGAGCTTAAGGCTCGCGCCCTCAAGGCATGTCCAGATCCGTCCTTGCATACGCAATGCGCACTCGATCCAGCTATGGTGGATCGGCTTATGAACGCGCTCCCGTGCCTTTCTCTTCCAACTCGCTTCGAGTCGCCGCTGTTTTTTTCGGCGATCAATTTGTACATTAATGGTCTGGACAATGTCAGCGGGCTGGATAAAGTTCGGCTGAGCCATTTCCCGCATTCGGCGATAACCAAGTTCGGCTCGTTGCCAACCGGAACCTTCAACGCTCAGGCTATTCTTCCGCCGGGCAGCAAAGAACCGCTGGTGATTTTGAATAGAGACATCTTCTTCTTCACCGGAGCGCTATCCAAGGCAATCTCAGACTCTATCCCGATCACGATCGGCGACCGCGTTAGTTTGGACTACTCCGAAGACGGGATAAGGAAGCGGCTTCGCGAGCATCCATATATTGTTAACAATTTCGCGGACGCGATCTCCCGGCTGGTGCGAGACGGAAGTTCAGCCGGCGCGATAGAAGTCACCCTAGACGAGGACCACAATCATCTTCACGCAAGGCTGGTCACTGCGATGGACCGTTTTCTCATCTCCCATGAGGAGGCGCATGTGATCCTCGGGCACGTGAGCGACAAAGCCGTAGAATTCCATCTCATCGGAAGCCGGAGCAATGGTCCGCCAGTAAACCTGCAGAAGTCTGCCGCACCAAAGAAGCAGATGCAATCGTCGACTTCGAAGGGACCAGTGGCGGGAGCTTCTACTACGTTGAAGGTTGAACTGAGAACGCGCGAACAGGAGTTTCAAGCTGATGCACTCGGCTTCAAATTGATGATTTGGTCTGAGGAGGAAGCCGGTGATCCAATTGCTGAGATGATCGCCGCTGCGGCACCGCACATGGTATTTCGGATATTAGATGCCGCAAACGATTACGGCAAAGAAGCCGGGGGATGGACATTCAGTGACGCTAACCACCCGTCGGCTGCCGACCGCATCAAGTCGCTTTCGCCGGCTCTCGACGAAGTTGCAAAGACCAGTGAGCCATTGCGCGAAGTTGATTTCCGAATTCCATTTGACGCTGCCTTTAAAGCGCTCCTCTCTGAAGCAGATCCTCAGATTCGCAAGAATCTTGGTCTGTCAGCCGGAAAAGCACAGTAGCGTTCGCCGCGGCTCTTGGTACAGGCAGTGGGGGTAAAACGATGATGCCAGCTCGCTTCTCAGTCGCCTTCCTCATTTTCATTTCTTGTGCAGCTCAGCTTTCGGCTAGCGATGAGCCAAGAATAAATGCGACACATCCTCCTTTAGCGCATTGCGGTGAAATCTATGCCCCGCCATTTGAAGACCGATCGGACGCTTGGGATAGACAGTGTGACGACCATGGCGTCCGTTCATACACACATCGGCACGACGGTCTAGGTTTCGAGATTTTAGACTCGGAATCCCAAGCGTGCTTCGTACCAGATGAGGAATATAAGCTGCTCGACCTATTGGTAGATCAGGTGGAAGCCAAAGTACAATTCGACCCCAAGACATCTGGTTATGCTGAACAGTTGAAACAAGCCATAGTGATTAGCAAAACAATCAGCGACACGATGGCCGAGAATGGCTTTGGCCTCTATATTCCAACTGATACCTTGAGCGATGCTCTATTGAATAGAGCTTCGGCTGGTCAGACAGAACGTCATATCTTTGACTGTGATACAGGGAGCTTCATTTTTCTCACAATCTCCGATTCTCTAAAGGCCCCAGTTTCATTGGTTGATATTACGTTACCTAGCGGATCTGGCCATAATTATGTGCAATGGAAGCTTGATGATTCGCATTCCATGAATTGGGATATGAATGGACGGGCAGAATGTCTGACTCCGCCCAATCTCCAGGCCTATCAAGGGAAGCCAATGAGCCGTGAACAGACACTGGGCTATGCCTTGTCCCTCCGCGCGGAAATGTGGTCTAAACGTCAGATCTACGACCGCGCCTTGGCCGACTTTCATTCTGCAATGCGGATGTATCCAGAAGATCCCCTCTCGTACAACAATTTTGCCTGGATGATTGCAACTAAAGACGTGCCTAAGCGCGATGAGCTTATGTCCGACGCATTAAATGCAGCTTTGAAGGCAACGTCAATCGACAATACGGCAAACTATTTAGATACCCTTGCTTGCGTCTACGCGCTCAAGGGGAGCTTCGCTCAGGCGCTCAATATTGAGAATGAGGCGCTGGCAAAGTCACCTCGAAACGCAGACTTTGAGGCTCGCCTCTCACTATTCCATCGATCTGTGAACTGCAGTGGAGCGAAATAGACCCCAAACAGAACATGGAGCCACAACGGCCTATGCACGATTGCCGCTGATTCGGGATAGGTAACCGCAAACGGGCATATCGCCCGAAATGCTTGCAGTTGGCGCCCAATCGCCAACGCGCGCTTCCAGCCTAGTTATTCTGAAAACGCGCGTTGGGCTGATGACGACTGTCGCGATCTATAGGTCAATCTGGAAACGCTGCTTAATGCACAGTTCGGCACTATGGCACATACTATCCGCTAAATCCTTTGACCTGACCCGGGCGTTCGATTTGTTGATTCTGATCGCAAGTTTTGCACGCAGGAATTCTGGAAGATCCTTTGGGTCCATGTCGTCGACTATAACAACAATTAATCTGGTTCTACCTGTTTCAATTTCTTGCTGATGCTTTTGCCGCCATTCCGTGTCAACCCATCCCGATTTAAGACTGTTTTGTGACGCAAATAGCACGGCTATATCAGCGCTACTTATCCCTTTTTCTACCTCTTGGTGAATGTGCTGACCTGGCTCAATACGCCATTTGTCAAACCATATTTCAGACGGAAATCTCAGATCTATTTCAGTTGTCAAAGATTTGAGAATATGCTCGACAAGTGCTCTGTCAAGTGACGAATAAGAAACAAATAGTTTTGGTATACCTTCGTGCTCTTGTTTTGTTTTCCATTGTAACCCTGGACCAACGATATTCACTCTGTTTACAGCGATTCGTTTTGATCTCACTATAGCGCTTGTGAGCCCAGGGTGAATAACATATGTTGTTCCCTTTTCAAGTATCTCTTCTTGTCTCCAGTCAAATTCATGAGGCCTTCGGAAGTACTGCACGTATCCGCCAGCTGCTATGTTCATTTGCACTTTTCCGATGAGACCGATATTGAACAATTCACAGAACGGGTGAGCGTGTTTTATAGGGAGCTTGACTCTCTTGCAAAATGCGCTGTGTATGTGTCTTAGAGAGTCTGAAGTTAGGACATTGCAAGGAATAGTTCGTAGAAGTTCATCTAGCTGATCAGGGGCGCGCAATGTATTAAGGAAATAGGATTTCTGGTCTTCGATGTAATCTTTGCGAATTTGTACGGACGCGACATCATCGATTACCTCGCGAATTCGCTCTTGGCGTTCTTCTTCTCCGAGTGATTCAAGATTTGCATTGTCAAGATCTCTACCAAAATGCATTAAGGCACGCGGAGAGGCTATGGAGTGTCTCAGAATGTATAAAAATGGATCCTCGTGTTCATTTAGCTGCTTGTTGAATATCTTATTGGAGCACAGGAATTCATGGACTGTTTGTTTGTCAGTACATCGTTGAATTGCATTTTCGAAAATTGCCCGAAGCTCTTGCTTGGTGTAGTCAAGAATAATCGCCTTTCCACCAATAACTTCTTTTTGGTCATCAGAGAAGCCTGCCCATGCCTCTTGCCGAATAGAAGCGATTATTTTAATGTGCGGGTTGGTAGTAAATAGTGAATGCGCTGCTTTGGCTAACCCTACTTGTCCTGCAATCCAGGCCCCATTGTTGTCGCCAAAAGCTTCGCGGAGTGCTTGATCAAAAGCGTCGATGAGTACGACAACGCCACTGCGAATGTAGTTTCGTGCAAGATGGTCAGCCTCAACAAGTGAATCGCAAAGCTTTCGCAATTCACCTTCTCGATAGCCCATAAGTAAGCCGATAAAATGGGATGGTGGGTTAGTTTCGCATTCTTCTATGCTGTGTAGAAAGGAATATTTAAACTCATCATCGATATCGAGCTTGTTGATATCATCTATAAGGCAGTCTGTTTCATCTATCTTAGATTTAGAGAAGATGTACGTGAGGATTGAAAGGATGATCGATAAGGACCAGAGGTGCTTCCAAAATGACACATCGCTAAAACCAGTTTTGGACAATGTGCGCTTTATCTGAGGCTCGTCAATCAAGCTACGTCCGGAAGGAATCACCAATAAGGGTTCCAAGGTATTTGCTTCCTCCGCTCGAAGTAGGTTTCTCTTTACGCGCAAGAGGAGTGTCTTTCCCATTCCCTTGCCAGCAATAATTAATGAAATGCGATTGTCGCCAAGAAAGCTATTGATGCTTTTATTGGTGAAAATGTCAGCAGGGTTGATGCCCTTGTGTTCGTGCCCGTCTGTGGGCCAATGCTCTCGGGTTGCCGGCATAAACACCCTCCAGTTAAAAAACTTATCACTAAAATTGAAGAATTATACAAATCGAAATACCTTTAAATCAATGCTGTGCACCAATGTGGTTTCATAATGTGGACATGTATTGTTTAGATAGGGTGGGTGACCACAATCTTGGCGTGGATAGTTCAACTAAGGGTGCCACTGGTGCCTCGCAGCTGAGGATCGATGCAGAGCCAGATTTAGAAGCTCGAATCGCGCCAAATCGCCAACGCGTGTTTCCAGAGTTGTCCGGTCTGGAAACATGGTAAGGGCTGTTGGCGACAGTTGAGATCCTTGTCTGGGCTGATTCCAGGCCCCAGGACGATTTCACCGAACTAACTAAGCTCTGGAAGGCCGCACCACTCCCCACGCCAGATCGCGAGCCAACAGCAGCCAGTTGGCGTTCTTCGTGGGACCAGCCCAGGCAATCGGGACAAGGCCTGCGGTAGCCATCATTATGAGAGACCACCGTGGGCCTTTGTCAATTTCCAAGCAGGGATTCGAAGAGTTTGACTACGGAGACCCGGTCGGGGTCCTTGTCGCTGGGCAGGGAGGCGGTGCAGGTGGCGCTGGCGGCCAGTTGTTTTCCTTTCTGTGTATCGATGAGCCACTCGCCAATCAGACCGGCTTCGTATGTTTTTCCGAAGTCGGAGTTGGCGCCCTGCCCCATGCCCCATGCTCCGCCGGCACCACCGAGCGTCATGATACTTTGCGCGCCACCAAAGGCAAGGGGATGGATGCCTTTATTTCGGCCGTTGGGATTCTGACATTGGGCGGGGGAGATCCCCGGCGGACAGTACCCGGCGAGCAGTGCGTCGATACCGACCTTTCTGGCCTTGGCAATATCAAGCAACATCAGGTTCAGGTACTTGAGATTGTTGTCGCGGAAGCTCTCGGCGACCATCAGCGCTGCGACCTCGGCAGCCATGGAGGCGGTGCCCCGATCGAGGCCGGTTCCGAGATCGCCCTTGGTTTCGGCAGCCCGCAGATCGTCCAAGGTGTACATCTTGTTCTTGGAGCCTTTGGCGGTCCGGGTATCCACTATCACCTTGTACATGGCCGGATACGAATCGCCGATGCACTGGCTGTCACTCTTGTCTGCCCATCCCCAAAAGAAGATGTAGCCGTTGCCCTCGGCGCCTCCGCAGTAGCGGTAGAGCACGATGCTGCCGATCGAGAAGAATTGATCGGGGATGGCGCCGGCGACCGGGCCCGCCTGCCCGGTGGCGCCGGTGGGGCCGTCCGCTCCGCACTTGAGTTCGGCGAGCTTGCGGAAAGCTCCGGCGCTGGAGACGATGCCGTAGTACTTCGCATCGGCAGTGTAAAGGCTGGGCGCATGTTGGAGCCGATCATTCACGGCTCCCAGGCACTTTTTTACTTTGGGCTCGGGCTTCAGGTTGTCACTGAGCGGGGTCATGGAGTCCCTGCTCACGGACACGCGCCGCTGGGCGGCCACATTGAGGATCTGACGCCATACATCGCCCGTGTAAGTGATGGTCCTTTTGTCGATGGTGGCCTGATAGCAGGTATTCAACTGCGCGTGGAGCGCGGCCGGCAAGAGCAGTGCCGTGCCGAGCAGCAGCAGGAGGCGGGATGTGGCGACGCCCATTATTTGACCACCGCGGTGAGGCCGGCCGGCGGCAGTGGCACCGTGCCGGCGTTGAGGTTGATGGGCGTGTTGATGGTGGCGATGTAGGTGTCCAGATCGGCCAGCGACGTGCATCCGCTATCGAGCACATCGCGCGTGCAGCGGGCGGTATTGACGCTCTCCAGCCAGGTGCGGGCGATGGTCGCTTTCAGCGAACGGGGATACTGCGCGCGCAATTGCGTCAGCTTGGCCGTGGCGTCGGCCTGGGCGGCCAGAGCAATGATCAATTTGGCCTTCAGCTCGGGACAAAAGCCGATGTTGACCTTGCAAGAAAAGATCCCCCCGGAGGAGTTGTTGATCTCATTCTGGACGGCATTCAGGGAGGAAGTAGCCGCGGCCAGTTCGGCGGTGGCTTTGGGCAGATCCACGTCGGTCTGGAAGCTGCCGCGGGCCACCGGCATCCTGGCGCGGAAGGTGTAGTCGCTCAAGCGGTACTGAGCGGGCAGTTCGCAACCGGCGCCGGCGGAGCTGAAGCATTTCTGGGCGAGGCCCTTGATGTCTTTGGTCAGGCTCTGCAAGCGGTCGCTGACTGTTTTGAACTGCTCCACCGTCAGGCCCTGATCGAAGATGTAGGCGCTCTGGTTGGCCAGGATGCCGGTGGTCTGAGTGTAGAGGGAGTTCAGCTTGAAATATTGAGCGGCCAGATCCCGGTAGACGACATCGTGCCACCCCGAACTGTTTCCGGGCCAGTCGGCGAGGCTATCGTAGCGGGTCAGTCCGAGTTGGAAGAGTTTTGGATTATTGGCGGCTGACAGCGGCAGGCCATTGATGAGCGTGTTCAACTTGTCCTGATCGGTGGCCAGGGGGTCGCCGGATCCGCCGCTTTGGTAGTAGGTGATCTTCATCTGGCCGTTTTTGCGCAGGGATTCGACTGTGCCACCGCCGGAAGCCTTGGCCTCCACACCCCATCCCGATCCGGCGAAACTGACCTCGAGGCTCTGATGGTCCTCCTGGGAACGGGTGGTGAAGGTGATGACCGCGTCCAGTTCCGCTCCCCCGTGGAGGGAGGAGACGAAGGTGTCGCCGCAGACCTGCTCGAAGCGCAGGAGGTTGGTCTTGGCCAGGTTGAGGGCCATGGGAGTGAGGCCGATGACGCCCCTCTCCTTCTCTGGAATGAGGAAGCGGGCTCCATTTTCAACCACCGCCCTGACAATGAAATTTGAGTACTCATTATTGACGGTGGTCTTGGTGGCGTAATTCATTTTCGATGAGACAGTCGTGCCCAGCGCGCTCACCTCGGCTTCGGCAGAAATATGCATCTCGTTCATCAGCGAGTACTGATCGGTAATCGAAGTCAGATTCTCCGTCGTATCCTGGCCGGTGTCTTCTTTCTGGTCGAAGGTGACGCAGACAGCGTTCATCTTTTTGCCGGTCAGGCTGTTCCAGCCGTTGCCCAGATCCACGCCTAGTTTGGGGTAATCGATCAGGTGTTCGGAGTTGTCATTTTTCGAGGAGGTTGCGGCTGCCTTAGTTTGCTGCGCGGCTGTAACGTCGGCGAGGCTCAGGGTGAAAAGCGATACAAGCAAGAGAGAGAGACGGGGCCTATTACGCATAGATTCTCCAAGACAAAGTAGAGATTTTTGGGCGGCAAATCTTGCAGCCCAGCCGGCAGTGCTCTCTCGCGCGCGGCTGTGCCATTGCGTGAATGATCGGCGAAATTCTTAGCTAGAGTGAAGCCGAGGGAATGAGACAAGCCAAAGCGGGGAAGCGCAAAGGCAATGTCAGGAGAAGTCGATCATGATCAAATCGAGACTCTGACCAGAACAGTAGCGCGGAATTCTTGATTGCACAAGAGATTTCTGAGCGGAATTAGGTTCCGTCGTTTGGCTCTGTCTGAGTCCGATGTGCGCCGGTCGCGGATGGTGCGGGGCGGTGATGCTTTCTGTTCCGCTGTGCCTGCAAGCGCCTCTAAGCACACCTTGCAAATATCTTGCGGGTTG
>Ga0207834_1000072_pt1 | contig 31888 bp, 24 predicted proteins | sample LuqExpMetagenom5_FD_187763 | JGI IMG/M metagenome (GOLD analysis project Ga0207834, IMG submission 187763) | Tropical forest soil microbial communities from Luquillo Experimental Forest, Puerto Rico - Sample 5 (SPAdes) | ecosystem: Environmental > Terrestrial > Soil > Tropical forest ...
GGCCCGATGATCATGATGAAATTTGTCTGCATCTTAACAAAGGAGTTAGGAATCAGGACAATTGTAAGTATGAATCCTGTTATGGTAGACGGTACCGGTATGTGCGGTGCCTGCAGACTGACCATCGGCAATGAAGTTAAGTTTGCCTGTGTGGACGGTCCGGAATTTGACGGTCACTTAGTTAATTTTGATGAAGCGATGAAGAGGCTCCAGATGTATAAAACGGAAGAAGGTAAAGTAGTTCTGCGCCAGAAAGAGGGGGCTACCCACCATCATCCGGGCTGCGAATGTCATGAGGAATAATCGGACAGGCAGCATGGAGTTTGCATAAATGTTTGGGATGCACCATGCTCTCAAATTGTGGAGGAATAGTGAATGGACATATTGAAGAAAGTTCCTGTCAGGGAGCAGGATCCTAAGGTTAGAGCGAACAATTTTGAGGAGGTATGCTATGGATATAATCTGGAAGAAGCAATGCAGGAAGCTTCAAGATGTATTCAATGCAAGAATCCAAAGTGCGTTGGCGGCTGCCCGGTATCGATTGATATCCCGGGATTTATTAAAGAAATTACAGACAATAATATAGAAGAAGCTTTTCAAGTAATCAGTAAATATTCATCACTTCCGGCTGTGTGCGGAAGGGTCTGCCCGCAGGAAACACAATGTGAGGAAAGATGTATCCGCGGTATTAAGGGCGAGGCTGTTTCCATCGGTAAACTGGAGCGCTTTGCAGCTGACTGGGCGAGAGAGCATAATATCGTGCCTGAGCCGCCGAAGGAGAAGAACGGGAAAAAGGTTGCGGTAATCGGTGCCGGTCCTGCCGGACTTACCTGTGCCGGGGATCTTGCCAAGCTGGGCTATGATGTCACTATTTTTGAAGCACTTCATGAGCCCGGTGGTGTTCTTGTGTATGGAATTCCGGAATTCAGACTTCCCAAGGACACTGTTGTTAAGAAAGAGATTGAGAATGTTATTTCTCTGGGTGTTAAGATTGAAACGAACGTTATTATCGGTAAATCAATTACAATCGATGAACTGATGGAGGAAGAAGGCTTCCAGGCTATATTCATCGGCTCAGGTGCCGGCCTTCCGAAATTCATGGGTATCCCTGGTGAGAATGCCAACGGAGTATTTTCAGCGAATGAATACCTGACGCGCAGCAACCTGATGAAGGCCTTTGACAAAGAGTATGACACGCCGATCATAGCTGGTAAGAAGGTAGCTGTTGTTGGTGGCGGTAATGTGGCAATGGATGCTGCCCGAACTGCCTTAAGACTTGGTGCAGAGGTATATATCGTATATCGAAGAGGCGAGGCTGAGCTTCCGGCAAGAGTGGAGGAAGTACATCATGCAAAGGAAGAAGGCATTATCTTCAAGCTGTTAACGAATCCAAAGGAAATTCTTGTGAATGAAAATGGCTGGGTAAGCGGAATGCGCTGTGTTGAAATGGAACTTGGCGAACCGGATGAATCAGGCAGAAGAAAACCGGTGGAGAAGAAGGACTCTGAATTCGTACTGGATCTGGATACAGTAATTATGTCTTTGGGTACAAGCCCAAATCCGTTAATTTCAACTACAACGAAAGGGTTAGAGACCAATCGTCATAAATGCATCATTGCAGAAGAGGAAACCGGTATTACCTCAAGAGAAGGTGTTTATGCCGGAGGAGATGCAGTAACAGGGGCTGCAACCGTTATTCTTGCTATGGGAGCAGGAAAAGCCGCAGCTGCCGGAATTGACAAGTATTTGAAATCAAGGTGAATAATCTGATTACAGAAGAATGTACGTTGCGGGGAAACGTATTGGAGGACTTATGGAGTATTTAAAGGTTGACCGTTCATTAGGAATTGCTTTTATAACGGCAGCAATTGTTTTATTGGTGCTGCTTATCGTTTATGCTGTCCGTTTTAGAAAAGTGAAGCGTCTGCAAAGCCTGACGTATCAGGAAAATCAAAGATTAATAGAGCGTTTCCACGAATTAGAAGATACTTATCATTCATCGCTTACCACCATTAATGAATTAACGGGGAAATACGAAGAACTGAATAAGAACAAAGAAAGCATGAAGAAGCTGGCTTATACGGACTATCTGACGGAGCTGCCGAATCGTACCGCATTTACGGAAATGCTGGATAATATCATGATAACCCTCCGCAATGAAGAAACCATAGCCATCATGGATATCGATATTGATAATTTTAAGAATATCAATGATTCTCTGGGACATTCCTATGGCGATGAGCTGTTGATTGATGTGACCTACCGTTTAAAACAGGCGATGGATGAAAATGATTATCTGGCCAGAATCGGCGGTGACGAATTTATTGTTCTTACGCAGAATCTTCAGGATACCCTTGAGTTTGAAAATAAAATCAAAAAAATTAAGAATGTATTCAGCTATCCTTTTGTCTTATCCACCAAGGAATATTTTGTTACTGTCAGTATCGGTGTAGCATTTGCTCCGAAGGATGGAAGAACCTCACAGGCACTGATCAAGAATGTTGACTCAGCCATGTATGTAGCGAAAGCGAATGGTAAGAATACTCATGCTTATTTTGATTATTCCTTTAATCAGAAGCTGACCGAGAAAATTGAAACCCAGTCACAGCTTCGTAAAGCGCTGGAAAGAGATGAATTTGTTCTGTTCTATCAGGCACAAATGAATCTTGAGTCAAAGAAGGTCGTGGGCTTCGAAGCCTTAGTCCGTTGGAATCATCCAACAAAGGGTCTGGTATACCCGGATGAATTTATTTATCTGGCAGAGGAAACAGGACTTATTATTCCGATTGGTAAATGGGTTCTCAGAACCGCCTGCCTGCAGCTGAAGCAATGGTCCGAGATTTATCCGGATATTACGATGGCAGTTAACCTTTCCGCAAGACAATTTAAAGATAGAGAGATTGTGAAGCTGGTTTATGATGTAATTGAAGAAACCGGCATTAATCCTAAGAATTTAGAATTAGAGATTACGGAAACAATCGCTCTGGATGATATAGAATATACGATTGCAACCATTCAGGAACTGAAGAAAATCGGTGTAAGTTTTTCTCTTGATGATTTTGGTACAGGCTATTCCTCGATGAATTATTTAAAGAGGCTTCCCGTAAGCAATCTTAAAATTGATAAGAGCTTTTTGAACACGGTCATGGAAGATACCTGTGATCAGAAGATTATCCAGACCATCATTACCTTGGCAAGAAATCTTGATCTATATGTAATAGCGGAAGGTGTAGAGAGCTTTGATCAGGAGAACTTCTTAAAAGAAGCAAATTGCGATAAAGCACAGGGCTTTTTATACAGTAAGCCTGTTCCTAAGGATATGGCAGTGCAGTTCTTAAAGAAGCAGGATATTAATTTATAGCAGATCAAGAGAAGCAGGACATTCATCTATAGCTATATCAATAGGTAGAATTATTATAGAGTCAGGCAAAAGGGGATATTATTGTGGGACGTTCCATCAGAAAGATCAGCATCATATTCATTCTGCTTCAGGCAGTGTTATATGCAGCATTTCTTATGATTGATCTTTCCGGCAGTCATTTTACTTTATCAAGCGGAATTAAATATGGAATTATAGTACTATGCTTTTGTTATGCGCTTTTATCAAAGAAAGGCGCTGACAAAGGCATTCTTTTTGTCCTGAAAGCAGGCTTATTCTTCACGCTGATCTCCGACTTGTTCATCCTTCTTCTGGATATTTATTTCTATGGGGTTCTTACATTTATTATCGTACAACAGTTATATGGTATCCGTATCAGTATGGCGCAATATCCGGTGGGCTGTGCAGGCAGGACAACCTTATTATTACGCAGCTTTCTCATCAGACTCGCCTTGCAGCTGGGCGTTTCGGCTTTGATTTGTATTATTCTTACCGGATTTGGTGTGAGCCTAGAGGGACTTCTGGTGGCGAGCGTGTTCTATTTTATCAGCATTTTTACGAATACCTTAAGAGCATTGAAAGCGGCAGTCATCCATTCCAGGGACAAAGTTCTGAGAATCTTTGCAGCTGGTATGGTGCTTTTCCTGCTCTGTGATATCAATGTTGGATTATTTAATATGACAGGATTTATATCTCTTCCGGATAACGTTTATAACACGATTTATTCCTTTGCAGCTATTCTTATGTGGACCTTTTATGCACCCTCCCAGGTTCTGATTGCTTTGAGTGTACATGAAGTGTAACATAACTTTGCTTCATTCTTCATCGGTAATAGTTCAGCTTATATATTACCCGATTGGAATAATGAATGAAAAACTGTCGTCAATATGTACAAAAATCTGATAAAAGTTTATGTAAATAAATGTAATGTAAATGCTTGCCATTGGCAGGCATTTTTGTTACAATACTTCCATATTCCTAGGAAGCATCTATAAGAGCTCAATGATTATCTGTATGATTATCTGTATTTCAATTCAATTTCTATTCAATTTCAATTCCGTTATCGGAGCAATATCCAATTTACTAATTAAATATAAGGAGGAACCTTAACATGCAACAGGTACTGAAAGAAACAAGCAGTGATTATCAAGCGTTCATCAGTGATATTACTGATATGGTAAAGGAAATGATGGGAGAGGAATACACTGTGCGTATATTCAAAGTAACGAAAAACAATTCGCTGGAGCTGGACAGTCTGGTTTTGTTAAAGGAGGGTAAGAACTTTGCACCTAATATCTATCTGCTTCCATATTATGAAGCTTATATGGAAGGAGTAAGTCTGCAGGAGCTAGCGCAAAGAATTTGCGGAATCTATCAGAGCTGCACAGCACCGCTGACAGGAGATAATTTTCAATATTCCCTCGAAGAAATGAAAGGCAATATTATTTACCGTCTGGTGAATTATGATAAGAACCATAAACTTTTGGAAACGATACCTCACATAAGGTACTTGGACCTGGCTATTACCTTTCATTGTCTGGTACATAATGACGGGGAGGGTATCGGGACAATCCGGATTACGAATGAACATATGGAGCAATGGAATATTTCACTGAAGGAGCTGCAGGCCTTTGCCATTGAAAATACAAGAAAGAAATTCCCGCCAATCCTTAGAAGCATGGAGGAGGTTATTAAGCGGATGATATCGGAAGAATACGGTGATAATGTCCTTTGCGCCGAAATGCAGAATAATCTCTTCCAAGACACTCCCGATCAGCATAAAATGTACATCCTTTCCAATAAAAAGGGCATCAATGGTGCCACTTGTCTGTTATATGATAATGTTCTTTCCGATATCGCCGAGCAGTTACGCTCAGATTTCTTTATTCTCCCAAGCAGTATTCATGAAGTAATCCTGGTTCCCTATGATAAATCCATCTCAAAGGAAGCATTGATGGAGATGGTTAAGGATGTGAACCGAACCCAGGTGGCCAGTGATGAGATTCTCTCCGATAGAGTGTATATTTATTCCAGCGAAAACAAAGCAATTTGCCCGTGATAAATGTTAAATGCTGCAATTATCTTCCTAATTATGTTAAATGATATTGGGTTCATGCAGAATAACTAACATTTTTTATAAGTTTTTTATATTGTTATACATATTTTCTGTTCCAATATTTTTTACAATGTGTTATAATAATGAATTGATGAATAAGAACAGGTATAGACTCTCATCAATTTGGTATCTTTGGTGAACCAATTTCCATGTGCAAAATGGCTGGAGTGTCGAAAATGCTCTGTGAACAAATCAGATATCATATAGAAGACTAATCAAAATTTGCATATTTATATATGTGATATCTGCTTTGCTCACAAGATGCTTTAAGCACTCTGAACAAAATGAATGCATACATATCGGAAACCTTATTGTTTTATTTTTAACAATCTGTATTCGTTTTGCTCATGTGATCATTTACCACAGAAACCAGGTAAAATTTTAAGGAGGACATTTCAATGGCAAGGAAAATGAAAACAATGGATGGTAATAATGCAGCGGCTCACGTCTCCTATGCATTTACCGATGTTGCAGCAATCTACCCTATTACTCCTAGCTCCGTTATGGCAGAAGTAACTGACAAGTGGTCAGCAGAAGGCAGAAAGAACATTTTCGGACAAGAAGTTAAGGTAGTGGAAATGCAGTCAGAAGCAGGAGCAGCTGGTACTGTTCACGGTTCTTTAGCAGCTGGTGCTCTAACAACAACTTTCACAGCATCCCAAGGTTTATTACTCATGATTCCCAATATGTATAAAATCGCAGGTGAGTTACTTCCGGGCGTTATCAACGTATCAGCTCGTGCATTAGCTAGCCATGCATTATCCATTTTCGGTGATCATTCTGACGTTTATGCATGCCGCCAGACAGGTTTCGCAATGCTGGCAAGCAGCAATCCTCAGGAAGTTATGGATTTAGGAGCAGTAGCTCATTTAGCAGCAATCAAGGGCAGAGTACCTTTCTTACATTTCTTTGACGGATTTAGAACTTCCCACGAAATTCAGAAAATTGAAACTTGGGATTATGAGGATCTTAAGGAAATGGTTGATATGGATGCAGTTGATGCATTCCGTCGCAACGCATTAAATCCTGAGCATCCGGTACTCAGAGGTTCCGCTCAGAACCCTGACGTATTCTTCCAGGCAAGAGAAGCTTGCAATACATATTATGATGCAGTTCCTGGTATCGTAGAAGAATACATGAATAAGGTTAACGCTAAGATTGGTACTGATTATAAGCTCTTCAACTACTATGGCGCAGCTGATGCTGAGCATATCATCGTGGCTATGGGCTCTGTAAATGATACTATCGAAGAGACCATTGATTACTTAGCAGCTAAGGGTGAAAAAGTAGGTCTTGTAAAAGTTCGCTTATTCCGTCCTTTCAGTGTTAAGCATTTAATTGATGTAATTCCTGCATCTGTTAAGAAGATTACTGTATTAGACAGAACCAAGGAGCCAGGCGCTCTTGCTGAGCCTTTATACTTAGATATCGTAGCAGCATTAAAGGATACCAAGTTCACTAACGTACCTGTATTAAACGGTCGTTATGGCTTAGGTTCCAAGAATACAACTCCTGCACAGATCATTGCAGTATACAAGAACACAGCAAAGAAAACCTTCACTATCGGTATCAAGGATGATGTTACTAACTTATCTCTTGAACTTGAAGCAGCTCCGAATACAACTCCGGAAGGCACAATCAGCTGCAAGTTCTGGGGCCTTGGTGCAGACGGTACTGTAGGTGCTAACAAGAACTCCATCAAGATCATTGGTGATCATACCAACATGTATGCACAGGCTTACTTTGATTATGACTCCAAGAAGTCCGGTGGTGTTACTATGTCCCACTTAAGATTTGGTAAGAAACCAATCAAGTCAACTTACTTAATCACAGAAGCTGACTTCGTAGCTTGCCACAATCCTTCTTATGTAAGAAAATACAACATGGTTCAGGAATTAAAGGACGGCGGTACCTTCTTACTTAACTGCGGTTGGGATATGGAAGAGCTTGAGAGACAATTACCTGGTCAGGTTAAGCGTTATATGGCAGAACACAAGATCAAGTTCTACACTATTGACGGTATCAGCATCGGTAAGGAAATCGGCTTAGGCGGACGTATCAATACAATCCTCCAGGCAGCATTCTTCAAATTAGCTAATATCATTCCAGTTGATGAAGCAGTAAAATACATGAAAGACGCTGCTACAGCATCCTACGGCAAGAAGGGTGAAGCAGTTGTTAAGATGAACCATGATGCGATTGACCGTGGTCTTACAGGCCTTAAGGAAGTTAAAGTTCCTGAGAGCTGGAAGAACGCAACAGATGAAGAAATCCTGATCAAAGTTACAGATGGCAGAAAAGAAGTTGTTAACTTCGTTAATAATATCTTAACTCCAGTAAATGCTCAGCAGGGTAATGACCTCCCTGTATCTACATTCTTAGCTGAAGCTAACGGTACATTACCTCAGGGTTCTGCAGCATATGAGAAACGTGGTATCGCAGTAGATGTTCCTACCTGGGAGCCTGAGAACTGTATCCAGTGTAACTTCTGTTCTTATGTTTGTCCTCATGCAGTAATCCGTCCTGTTGCCTTAACAGCAGAGGAAGCAACAAATGCTCCGGAGATCATGAAGAAGACAGCTATGACAGGTGTTGCTGGTTTAGAATTTGCAATGACTGTATCTGTTCTTGACTGTACAGGCTGTGGTTCTTGTGCTAACGTATGTCCTGGTAAGAAGGGCAACAAGGCACTTGTTATGAAGTCTCTTGATTCTCAGTTAGAAGAGCAGAAGGTATTTAACTATGGTATTAAGTTAGAAGAAAAGCCTGAAGTAGCAGAGAAATTCAAGGATGTTACTGTTAAAGGTAGCCAGTTCAAACAGCCTTTACTTGAATACTCAGGTGCTTGTGCAGGTTGTGGTGAGACACCTTATGCTAAGTTAGTAACTCAGTTATTCGGTGAGAGAATGTATATCGCTAATGCAACAGGATGTTCCTCAATCTGGGGTGGTTCCATGCCTTCCACACCTTATACTGTAAATAAAAAAGGACAGGGTCCTGCATGGGCAAACTCCTTATTCGAAGATAATGCAGAGTTTGGTTTAGGTATGTCACTTGCACAGCAGACTTTAAGGTCCAGATTAAAGAGCAAGATTGAAGCTTTAGCTGAATCTACTGATAAGACAGACATCAAGGAAGCAGCTGCAAGATATGTTGCAACTTACAATAACGGCCGTGAGAACTCTGGAGCTACCAGTGCACTTGTAAGAGCATTAGACGCTTGCGGATGTGCTGAAGGTAAGGACATCTTAAAGGATAAGGATTTCTTATCCAAGAAGTCTCAGTGGATCTTTGGTGGTGACGGTTGGGCATATGATATCGGTTTCGGTGGTTTAGACCATGTAATCGCTTCTGGTCAGGACGTTAACATCTTAGTATTCGATACTGAGATCTACTCCAATACCGGTGGTCAGTCCTCCAAGGCTACTCCAGTTGGTGCAATCGCTCAGTTTGCAGCAGCTGGTAAGGAAGTTAAGAAGAAGGACTTAGCAGCAATCGCAATGAGCTATGGTTATGTATACGTTGCTCAGGTCGCTATGGGTGCTGATTACAACCAGACTATGAAGGCACTTGTTGAAGCTGAAAACTACAACGGACCTTCCATCGTAATCGCATACGCTCCTTGTATCTCTCATGGTATTAAGGGTGGTATGGGAACTTCACAGACAGAAGAGAAGAATGCTGTAGCAGCAGGTTACTGGAACATGTTCCGTTTCGATCCTCGTTTGACTGAAGAAGGCAAGAATCCATTCCAGTTAGACAGCAAGGCTCCTACTGCAAGCTATCAAGACTTCATAAAGAATGAAGTACGTTACAGTGCTTTAAGCCGTCAGAATCCGGAAAGAGCAGAGCAGTTATTTGCTAATGCAGAGAAGAATTCAGTAGATAAGTACAACCACTTGGTGAAACTTTCTAATCTGTATGGAAATGATAATCAGTAATTCGTCCAAGTGAAACTGGATTTACTGATAGCATATAACGTAAAGTACACAGGCTCGGTATGTCATATACCGGGCCTGTGTCAATATAAGGAAAGTAACCTGTCTACGGATATTGCATATAAAGCATATCTCATCTAACAGGTTACTTTCCTTATTGATTTACTTGTTGTGCGGCAAGAGGAACAGTAATAATACTTGTGTCAGGAGGCGTTATCTCGGGTATAGGTTGTTGGTTTTCACTTGCTTCCTGAATTACCGTAATCGTTGCCAAGGTAGCACCTAGTTCACCGAAAATTGCTGCAATAATTGGAACATCCTCCTTAGGAGTGCATTTTGCTATAGTGCAGGCTATAGCAGTAACTAAAGAAACGATTTCACATGAATTCATACACTTCACCTCTTATATATATATGAAAGAGAACTTTTATTGTTTCCACTCTGAAACTGTACTAATAAAATATCTTTCACATGTATATTACAGGCGCAAATCTTATCACTATTTAATATAATATGTTTTACATTTCCTTACCAAAAAGAGTGCTATATAATTGCATCTATACATTCCACGGGAATATCACTGCTTCTTGAGAAATTTTCTTCTGATGTATCCATCTGCCAGTGAGTCCTTCTTATACAATAGGAAGCACTGGCAGATGGATGATGAAAATTCTCGAAAGGAGAATGATGATATTCCTGCGAAATTGCAGAATAACAATTATATAACACTCTAATATTTAATGCACCTGACTGGATTTGAACCGGCGGCCTTTCGCTCCGGAGGCGAACGCTCTATCCACTGAGCTACAGGTGCCAAGTACGAAAAAGCCTGTTGTAAGCAATAGGTTTTCTCGGACTATGTTATTATATACTATAAGAATTACAAAGTAAAGTAAGATTTTACTGTGAAACACATCAAATAACTCAAATATTGAATGATAAGTAATAACGAAACGCTGATATAACGAAACGCTGATATAACGAAACGCTGATATAACGAAACGCTGATATAACGAAACGCTGAAATATCGAAACGCCGAAATATCAAAGAATATTTTATATATTCGGTTTTATCACATAGATCAGGAGTCAAGGGTTTTTTATAACTATTCAGAAAGCTTCTTTTTCAGATATCTTTTCTTGTATTTCATTCTGGCATAACTGCTGATTTTGTTGAGTATATTATAATTTACGATTCCTCCCACCACTCCGACAAATGGAATGCCTTGAATAAACTTAGCGGTTAATAATGCATCGGATAACACTTCGGCAGCTTCCTTCATCTGTACATCCAGATTAATCTGAGTTACAATATTCTGGTCAAGTTCCGCTCCAAGGCTTTCGATTTTGCTATTATATTCTTTCTGACGTTCTCCCTTCGTGATGGCACCGCAGATCAATAATAGGATGTATGCCTTTTCTTCCGGTGAATCGTATCCAAAGCCATAACTCAACGCTACTTCATACATTGTTTTGATTACAACGGATAGAAATAACGGAATGTCCGGAAGGCCAATACCTAAGACACCAAGTACCCCTCCTTCAACAGCTGAGAAGGAAGTGTTCAAAAGCTTGGATTGCACCGATTGTTTATCAAGTCGGTTCATGTGCCTTTTGCTGCTGCTTTTGTCTACCGCATAATCATTGATGTCAAAATCCATTGCTATTCTTTCTTTACTGTAGGTTTTTTCAATGATAGGACTTCCCTTTTCAAAAACGAACTGAAACCCCTTATAAAAAGCCATATTTAAAGTATCTATTAATTTAGGTGGTATTTTGGTTTGAATTTTATCTATGGCAGGTGTGATAGTAGATTTCATTAGTGAATTCTCAGGCTGGTTTAAGAGCTTTTGTTCCTGCTTTTCCAGGCGTTTTAGTTGTTGATCTAAAATATTTTTCATGGATAACCGACCTCCGCATGATTTTCTTTCTATCTTTATTATATATTTTAACATATTATTTTCATAATTATAATCTCATTAAAATAAGAATTATGTAGAATTACATCAAATGTTACAAAATTGTTACATAGTATTACAGAAAGATGAAATTTTACTGTTGATTTTTTGCTCATCATTTGATAGAATAGATTCAGATAGTTATTTATATGTAATAAGAATTCGAGGAGATTAAATGAAGCTTAAATATAAAAAGATTATATTATTAACGACAATGAGTACTATGGGCATAGGCTTGTTGACACTTTCTCTCAGCCATGATAAATCCGATGCGAAGGAAAGTTTAAGCCCGAAGGCTGCTGTTAATTCTATCGCAACTGATGAGACAGCTGTCGAAGAAGGAATAGCAGATACACAGATGGCCGCTACCGTAACAATTCAACCGTCAGTATCACCAACTCCGACTGCAGTACCGACCCCTACTCCATTACCGGTTTATTCGATTGAGGAAAACGGTTATCCTAAGATTACGAAACTTGTAAAAGAATATTATACAGCTAAGAATAGTCGTGATGTTAAAGCTTTGAAAGCATTACTGAGTGATCCCACCAAGGCAGACACTCAGGAGGAATTGCAGCAGAAAACGGAATATATTGATGAATACCGTAATATTAAAGTGTATGTGAAAAAAGGCTTTGAAAAGGGTACTTATATTGTATATGCATATCATGAGATTAAGTTTACAGGCATTAATACAACAGCCCCCAGTTTATCAAAGTTCTATGTAACCACAGCATCAGATGATACCCTTAAGATTTTCTCCGGAGAGATGGATGAGCAAACCAAGGCTTATTACGATGAAAGAAGCAATGATAAGGATGTCGTAGCAATTATGGATATGACGAATCAGAAGAGTAAAGATGCCATGAAGAAAGATGAGGATCTGAAAAACTTCTGGGATAGTGTAGCAAAGATGGCGAATAACAAGCAGAGTGATACTCAGGCACAGGGCGATACAAACTGAATAAATTAAATATAACTCCTTATACTATGGAAAAATGTATAAGGAGTTTTTATATGATAGGAAATGTGGATTTGGATTTATTGGAGAAAACTTACCAAAACGCTTCTATTGGCATTACGGCACTGAAAGCAGTCATGGATAAAGTCGATAGTAAAGAAATGAATCGGGATTTGCACAAACAGCTCAGGGACTATCGGACATTAGCGGACAAATCCCGGGATGAATTACTGGCAAATGGTACTAAAGTGAAGGAACAATCCTTTTATATCAAAACAATTATGAAGGGCAATGTTAGGATGAATACGCTGATGAATCCTTCCGACAGCCGGATAGCCCAGATGGTTATCCAGGGAAGTACCATGGGATTTACCCAGATGACGAAGCTATTGAATGCTAAGAAGAATGCGGATGGAATAAGTTCGGAGATCGCGAAGGAATTTATTAAAAAAGAAGAAGATAACATTCAGAACATGAAGAAGTATCTATAGGCAGTTTACAGAAGGCACGAAGACAAGAAGGTTTACGTGCCTTCTGTATCTTTTTGTCATCCGTTGATGAAAAATGTGTCTGGTGTGCTCCGGTAATAAAATACAGTGATAGCACGTGATAGCACGTGATAGCACGTTGCCAATAGGGGAAAAACAAGTGGACTAAAGATTCTAAATCAAGTATAATGGATAAATGAGACTAGTGGAAGAAACAGCCATTAAAGTGATTGAAAGGTATGGTAGGATATGGCGAAACGAACGAAAAGATTGACCTTACAAGGGGAAGAAAAAGATGAAATCAGAATTAATAAATTCCTTAGCGAAGCTGGAGTCTGCTCTAGAAGGGAAGCGGATCGTTATATAGCAGAAGGTAAGGTGAAAATAGATGGTGAAATAGCTCAGATGGGTTCAAAGGTTACGAAGAACAGCAGGGTAACCTTTTGTGACAAACCTGTAAAACGGGAAGAGAAACTGGTTCTGATAGCCTTTAACAAACCGGAAGGCATTGTATGTACCACGGATCAGAGTGATCCGGATAATATTATAGACTATATTAATTATGGAATGAGAATTTATCCCATCGGGCGATTGGACAAGGAGTCCGAGGGTCTTATCTTGCTGACAAATGACGGAGACATCGTTAATAAGATATTACGGGCTGAGAATAAGCATGAAAAGGAATATATCGTATCAGTTAATAAGGAAATAACCGCTGAATTTCTGAAAAAGATGTCCTCTGGTGTTCCTATACTTGATACGGTTACAAATCCCTGCAAAGTGAATCAGATCGATCGGTTTACCTTTAACATCATACTGACCCAGGGACTTAACCGGCAGATCAGACGAATGTGTGAAAATCTGGGTTACCGGGTTACGAATTTGCAGCGAATTCGAATTATGAACATCCAGTTAGGAAGGCTTAAGACCGGAGATTTCCGTAATGTAACGGAGAAGGAGATTGAGGAACTCAATAGATCCTTCCAGTTAAATAAAAAGTAGTAAATATAAGTTAGTAGACATCCGGTGGTACCCGGAGGTGATAATATATTGTTATAAAATCAGGTAAGGAAGGTACAGTAGCTATGGATATCAGGCAGGAGATTGAATATTTAAGAGAACAGCTGAAATATCATAATGACCGCTATTACAATCAGGATGCCCCTGAAATATCAGATTACGAATATGATCAATTATCCTTAAGATTACGAAAGCTGGAAAAGGAGAATCCCCAATATGACAGTTCAGATTCCCCCACAAAGAAGGTAGGCGGTGCTGCAAAGAGAGAAGCCGGAGTGTTGGTGAAGCATAATATTCCTATGCTGAGCCTTCAGGATGTATTCCAGAAGGAGGAAGTGGAAAGCTTTATTGAAAAGATACTCAAGGAGCGTCCGGATACGGTTTTTGTCGTAGAGAAGAAAATAGATGGTTTATCAATAGCGCTTCGGTATACGGATGGTAACCTTACCTTAGGAGTTACCAGAGGAGATGGTATCAATCAGGGTGAAGATGTTTCTGAGAATGTTAAAATGATTCAGGATGTCGTAACCAAATTAAAGGAACCGGTACCTTATATTGAAATCCGCGGTGAGGTTCATATGAAGAATGAAGACTTCGAGGCGGTAAATGAGAAACTGGAGGCAGCCGGAAAGAAGCTGTTTGCCAATCCACGTAACTGTTCTGCAGGTACATTAAGGCAATTGGATCCGGACGTTGTGAAGGAACGAAAGCTTTCCTTATTTGTGTTTAATGTTCAGGAAGCGCGAGGAATAAAGTTCACTTCCCATTCTGAAAGCCTGGAGTGGCTGAAGAAGCAGGGCATTAAGATAATCGAAGGATATCAGCTATGCCGTACGGCAGATGAGGTATGGGATGCAATTACCGCAATCGGTGAATCAAGGGGCAGCCTGGCCTATGACATCGATGGTGCCGTGGTGAAGGTAGATAATTTAGCAGATCGTGAGTATTTTGGAACCACCTCTAAGGTGCCTAGATGGGCGGTTGCTTATAAGTACCCGCCGGAGGAAAAGGAGACAATCGTCAGGGAAATACGGTTGACGGTAGGAAGAACCGGAAGGATAACACCTACAGCAATTTTTGATCCAATCCGTTTATGCGGTACGAATGTAGAGAGAGCTACCCTTCATAATCAGGATCGTATCAATGAGCTGGATGTACGAATCGGAGATACGATTGTCGTCAGGAAAGCCGGTGAAATTATTCCTGAGGTATTGTCCGTAGTAATTGATAAACGCCCTGAGGGGACGGAAGCTTTTGCAATTGCTTCAACCTGTCCCAGCTGCGGTGCTCCTACCTTCAGAGATGTGAACACGGCAGACACCAGATGCACGAACATTAACTGTCCGGCGCAGCTTAGCCAGCATATCATGAATTTTGTCGGCCGTAATGCGATGGACATTAAGGGCTTTGGAGATGCGTATGTTGAAATCCTGATTAAAGAGGGATATCTGAAAAATATATCAGATATCTACTATTTAAAGAACTACCGTGATGAATTGATAGAGAAAGGCTTAATCGGCAAGGAGAAGAATACGGATAAGCTGCTGAAAGCAATTGAAGACAGTAAACAAAACGATATCGACAGCCTGATTACTGGATTAGGAATTAAAAATATCGGCAGACAGGCCGGAGCAGAGCTGAAGAAGCATTTTAAATCAATTCATGAACTGGCAGCTGCAACCTATGAGGAACTGGTAACGATTAATGATGTTGGAGATATCAGTGCCAACGCAATCGTTGATTTCTTTTCTTTGGAGGAGAATCAGGAGATTTTGAAAAGGCTGGAGCAGGCAGGTATGAATTTTGCTTCCTTGCAGAATAATTCCTCTACAGAGCAAAAGCTTTCGGATTTATCCTTCGTTATTACAGGTACCCTGCCGAATATGGGAAGGACGGAGATGGAGGAGCTGATTACACGCTATGGCGGCAAAGTGGCAGGCAGCGTATCCAAAAAAACGAGTTATGTTGTAGCAGGAGAGAATGCAGGAAGTAAGCTGATAAAAGCGCAGGAGCTTGGAATTACTGTGCTGTCGGAGGAAGAGCTTCTGTCAATGTTACAATAATGCATAATAATGCCAAATTTTGATATGGTAAATTATGGTGATTTTTAGGATTGCAGGTTGATTTATTCAATGAAACATGATATGATAATTTTTACTATGAAAAAATATAGAAAATGGTGATAAATTATGCCGATAAAAATACTAAGCGATTTACCTGCGAAAAGAATTCTTGAAGATGAGAATATATTCGTAATGGATGATACAAGAGCTATGCACCAGGACATCAGACCACTCCAGATTGCAATACTAAATTTGATGCCAATTAAGGAGGATACTGAGGTTCAATTACTGCGAAGCCTTTCTAACACACCTCTTCAGGTGGATGTTACATTTTTGACAACAGGTACCTATGTTGGTTCTCATACAACGACAAGCCATCTTGATCAGTTTTATTTAACCTTTGAAGATGTCAAAGACCGTAGATTTGACGGTTTGATCATTACCGGTGCACCGGTTGAATTAATGGAATTTGAAGAAGTTACCTACTGGGAGGAGCTTTCTAAAGTAATGCAATGGTCCAAAACCAATGTGACTTCGACGCTTCATATCTGCTGGGGTGCCCAAGCCGGATTATATTATCATTACGGCATTAATAAGACAACATTGGATAAAAAGATGTTTGGTATCTTTGAACATAAGGTTCTTCAGCGTAAGGTTCCTTTTGTCAGAGGTTTTGACGATGTCTTTTATGCACCGCATTCCAGATACACGACGGTTCCCAAGGAAGAAATCGAAAAGTGTGAGAAGCTGACTATTCTTGCCGAGTCTGAGGAAGCAGGTGTATTCATCGCAATAACTGATGACGGATCACAGATTTTTGTCATGGGACACCCGGAATATGACAGAATTTCGTTGGATAAGGAATACAAGCGGGACGTTGCGAAAGGGCTTGATATCGCACTTCCGAAAAACTACTACCCGGAAGATCAGCCGGAGAGCAGACCTAGTCTGGTATGGAGAGCTCATGCCAATGCAATGTATACGAACTGGCTGAACTACTACGTATACCAGGTAACTCCTTTTGTATTGTAATTAATATTAATTTTTTCAATTAGAAGCCTAGGATCTCATTTTGCGCATTTTATTCAGTTGTTATTATGAACCTCTTGTTCATTCGTTGCGATGCCAAGATGGCATGAAGTAAGTTAGGGGATAAAATTATGAAACTGATCAGCGGTATACAGAATGATCCTGCCGTACTGCTCACGCTGGTGATTATACTTATTAGCATTTGCATTATCATAGTCGTTATCATTTTGCTTTACAGACTGGAAAATGAAAAGAGAGTCACAAGAGCAGCGTTGGAGCTTAAAAAGATTACTAACAGTATACGTGCAGGATTGATTCATTTCATACTTGAGGATAATTGTAAAATTCTTTATGCAAGCAAAGGATTTTATGATGTGTTAGGTTATGATAAAAATGTTGCAAAAGAAGGTAATAAAGTTTCTATCTTGGATTTTATTGATCCGAGGAATACGGATTTTGTTCATAAAATTGAGCAGCAGCTGGGAAATGAGACCATACGCTGCGAGATACCGCTGGTTACCAAGGGAGGCAATCTGATCAATATGCTGATGACTGGTAACAGCTCTACTGGCAGGGATGGTAAACATACCTTATCCGTTGTATTTGTAGATATCAGCGAACAGAAGAAGATGCAGGAATTAATCTTGCTGGAGGGTGAACGTTACCGGATTGCAACTGAGCTTTCGAATGATATTCTGTTTGAATATCATATCAAAACGGATGAAATGATACATACGGATAAATATAAGGACATATTCGGAGCTGTACCGGTGATACAGAATTATCGCAAGAATTGCGAAAAACGAAGGGATCAGATACATCCGGATGACTGGGGTATTTACCTGGAATTTTGCCAGGAGCTGGCAGAGGGAGCCAGTATCATCGAATCGCAGTTCAGAATCAAGGACAGGCTGGGTGAATTCATCTGGTGCCAGATCATGGGCAAAACAATTCATGATGATTACAAGATGCCTATCCGGGTAATTGGTAAAATAGTTAACGTCGATACCCAGAAGCGTGAACTGGAAGCCTTGGAATATAAGGCTACCAGAGATCCGCTGACTGGTGTTTATAATAAAGAAGTGACAATTAAAAAGATTGATAAATATATTACCGGCAATAAAAATGGTATGCACATGCTGATGCTGATCGATTTTGATGATTTCAAGAGCATCAACGACAACTACGGACATCTGCAGGGTGACAAGATACTGATCTTTGTAATCAGCAGAATTAAGGAAGTCTTTTCGGAGGGCGAAATCATTGGGCGAATCGGAGGAGATGAATTTGTTGTTTTTGCTGGTAATATAAGCTGTGTTGATGAGGTAATTGAGAAAGCTACCTTATTAAGACATGAGCTTGATACAACTTATACCAGTGATAAAACTACGATTAAAATATCCGGAAGTATCGGAGTGTCCATTTATCCGGAGGATGGACTTCATTATGAGCAGCTGATGGACCTTGCAGATAAAGCTCTTTACCAGGTAAAGGAGCATGGTAAGAATGATTATATGATATATTCCTCCGCTACTTGAAATCCTTTTTGGATATGGAACCGGTAATTATTAATAAAATAGTGCAGATGACGCATAACAACATGCAGAAGGTTAAAAGAAAGACAACCTCGTTGATGTGCGTCATTTTTTTAATGTACTCATAGCTAGCCTTAAGTAGGTAACCTGAAAATGCAACTACGATACCAGGCTTAACAATGGAATTGATGCTATCCATATCAAAGCGTACATATCGAGTGACAGCGAAGGTATCTAATCCGGTGACAATTAACTGCCCGATTAGCAAAGCAATCAGATATCCATTGATACCCCGGGCAGGGATCAATACGACGACAAGAAGGATTTTGCATAAGCTGCCAGCAATCGAATTTATAAAAGTAATATGTGCTTTGCCCAACCCGTTTATGATACTGCTCAGAGTTGTCGCCAGATACATAAATGGGCATAGCCAGGCAAGGATAATCAGATAAGCACCGGAATCTTTGTTGTGAAAAACCGCATTACCCAGATCACGGCCAAAGATAATGAACAGGCCGGTACTGATGATACCAATAATCAGACTGTATTTGACGGAAATGGCTGTTGTTTTGCCGATGAGTTTGTCATTATTGACTGCCTGGGCTTCTGAGATGGTTGGAAGAAGCAACACCGCTAAAGCATTGGTTAAGGCAGTCGGGAACATAATAAATGGTATGGACATACCATTCAAAACGCCGAAAGCGATTAACGCCTGTTCTGTAGTTAATCCGTGTCTTCGAAGCATAGCTGGTATCATGACGGCTTCAATGCTGTGAAGGATACTAAGCAGCAGCCTGTTAGCAGAAAGAGGAACGCTTAAGGTTAACATGTTCATGACGATTAATTTACGCTTGCTGGGCTGCGCATTTTCATCCGGTCCGGCAACGATTAATTCCGAGGGTGATTTTGTGAGAAACAGAGCAGCCGTATTATATAAACAGGAAGCTACTTCGCCTATAACGAGACCGATGACAGCCAGCTCGCAGCTGACCTTCATATCTCCGTTGCCGGCATACATTGCAATTATATATACAAATGCTACACGGACAACCTGCTCCAGTAATTGGGTAATTGCGGGAACACCTGCTTTTTTGAGGCCATAATAAAAGCCGTTGATGCAGGCTGTGATACCACAGAAAGGAAATGCTATAGCCAGAATGCGCAGCGACTCGGTACTTCGTTTCTCCAGAAGAAAACGGTAGGCTATAAAATCCGCATTAAAGTATACTAAGACAGATAAAACGGCTGCCAATGCTACTGACAAAAAGAGGCCCACGCGAAGTATTTTATATACATTTTTCGGATTGCGCTTACCAATCTCTGCTGCAACCAATCTTGAGATTGATGTCTGGATACCCATAGCATAGATTGTATAGCAGATTCCATATACGGGGAAAATCAGTTGATATATTCCCATAAGCTCTGTGTTCATGGTATTCGATAAGAAGATTCGATAAAAGAACCCGATAAATCTGGTTATAAAACCGGCAAGGGTCAAAATTAACGTTCCCTTTACGATATTACTTCTTTTTATATTTCTGACCTGCTGAGCAGTAAGCACCTTTTTCTCCATAACAATTATCCTTGCAAATCTTTTCTATGTATATATATTTCTGAGAATAAAAACTTATGTTAAGGACAAAGTGTATAAAAATGGGTTAGGACTGGACTGTTTGGGTGAGGGATAAACCATGGTTCCAATTGAAATGAAATATTTATGAAATCTGTAGAAATGATATTGACAAGAATTAGTCAAAGTGCTATATTAAAATCCAAGTAATTTAATAGGAATTAAAACTGTAGGAATTAACTTAGTAGGAAATAAAATAGTAGGAATTACATTGCCGTCGCAGGCGGCGGAATGGAGGTTATTATGAAGCTATCTACCAAGGGTAGATACGGATTAAGGGCAGTACTAGACCTTGCAGTCCATGCAGATGAAGAGGCGGTGGCATTAAGCCAGATCGCAGAACGGCAGGGAATTTCGATGAACTATCTGGAACAGCTGATTGCAAAGCTAAAGAAAGCTGGAATAGTGAATGGCATCAGAGGAGCGCAGGGGGGTTATAAGCTGGCAGCACCGGCAGAAGAGATCTCCGTTGGAGATATCCTGCGAGCCTTGGAAGGTGATTTGAATCCGGTGGACTGCTCCGAAGTAAATAGCCAGGAAGGCATTTGTAGCAATTCAGATTCTTGTGTAACAAAATATGTTTGGAAGCGTATTAGTGATAGTATAAATGACGCAGTAGACGGAATTAAACTTTCCGAACTGGTGGCAGAAAGCAAAAAGGTTCAGGCTGGAGCGGCTATAACAGATACGAAAGCTAAACAAACATGTGGTAAATAATAAAGTATTAGGAGATGACAACATGGAGAAGAAAATATATCTTGATAATGCAGCAACAACAAAAACCAGGCCGGAAGTTGTAGAAGCTATGCTCCCTTATTTTTCCGAGCTTTATGGCAATCCGTCCAGCGTATATGAATTTGCAACCCAGAATAAAAAAGCAGTGGATGAAGCAAGAACAAAGGTAGCTCAGGTAATCGGTGCCGATACTTCTGAGATTTATTTTACCGCTGGCGGAACGGAAGCAGATAACTGGGCATTGAAGGCTGTAGCTGATGCTTATTCAGACAAGGGTAACCATATCATTACCTCTAAATTTGAACATCATGCAGTGCTGCATACCTGTGAATATCTTGAGAAACATGGTATTGAGGTAACCTATGTGGATGTAGACGAATACGGAATTATTAAGCTGGATCAATTAGAGAAAGCAATTCGTCCGACTACTATATTGATTTCTGTCATGTTTGCAAATAATGAAATCGGAACCATTCAGCCAATTAAGGAAATCGGCGAAATCGCAAAAAAACATAATATATTATTCCATACGGATGCCGTACAAGCATATGGTCAGATACCGATGGACGTCAATGATATGAATATTGATATGTTAAGTGCCAGTGCCCATAAGCTAAACGGTCCTAAGGGAATAGGCTTCCTTTACATCAAAAAAGGTGTAAAAATCCGTTCCTACATTCATGGCGGAGGTCAGGAGAGGCAACGAAGAGCAGGTACCGAGAATGTTCCGGGTATCGTTGGCTTTGGTAAAGCAGCTGAGATAGCATTTGAGACCATGGCGGAAAGAGCAGAGCAGGAAACGAAGCTGAGAAATCTTCTGATTAAGCGTGTATTGGAGGAAATTCCTTTTGTACGTGTGAATGGTGATAAGATAAGAAGACTTCCTAACAATGTAAACTTCAGTTTTCAGTTCATTGAAGGTGAATCACTTCTCATCATGCTTGATATGAATAATATCTGTGCATCCAGTGGTTCCGCATGTACTTCAGGTTCCTTAGATCCTTCCCACGTGCTTCTCTCAATCGGACTACCTCATGAAATTGCACACGGCTCCTTGAGATTGACGGTGGGATATGAGAGTACGGAGGAAGAGATTGATTATACTGTAGATAAGATTAAAGAAATCGTTATCAAGCTTCGCAATATGTCACCTCTTTACGAGGATTTCATGAGAAAAAGATAATACTAACCGTTTATAAATATACGTTAACAATGGAGGAAAGAATATGTATACAGAGAAAGTTATGGACCATTTCACAAACCCAAGAAATGTGGGAGAAATAGAGAACGCCAGCGGTGTTGGTACTGTTGGTAATGCAAAATGCGGTGATATCATGAGAATCTATCTGGATATCGACAATACCGGTATTATCAAGGATGTAAAGTTCAAAACCTTTGGCTGTGGTGCTGCTGTAGCAACCAGCAGTATGGCAACGGAACTGGTAAAGGGTAAATCTGTGCAGGATGCTTTACAGATTACCAACAAAGCGGTAATGGAGGCCCTTGACGGACTACCGCCGGTGAAGGTACATTGTTCCCTGCTTGCGGAAGAAGCAATTCATGCAGCTCTCTGGGATTATGCTGAGAAAAATGACATTAAGATTGAAGGCTTAGAAAAACCGAAGTCCGATATCCATGAAGGTGAGGAAGAAGTAGAATATTAATTACTGTGATTTTTGCAGTGAGAATATTCGATGTTTTATAAAGTACTTTCAAGAGAAGGAAGAAGCTTGGAGGATAACATGGAAAAAGTTGTGGTGGGAATGTCCGGAGGAGTTGATTCCTCTGTAGCGGCATACCTATTAAAAAAGCAGGGTTATGACGTGATAGGCGTAACGATGCAGATATGGCAGGATGAGGATGTCTGTTCCATGGAAGAGAACGGAGGCTGCTGCGGTCTGAGTGCCGTTGAAGATGCACGCAGAGTGGCTGCCGTACTAGATATTCCTTATTATGTCATGAATTTTAAGCAGGAATTTAGAACCAATGTAATAGATTATTTCGTCTTTGAATACCTGCAGGCAAGAACGCCAAACCCCTGTATCGCATGTAACCGTTATGTCAAGTGGGAGGCTTTGCTGAAGCGCTCCCTGGATATAGGAGCATCCTATATTGCAACGGGCCATTATGCAAGTATTGCTAAGCTTGCAAACGGAAGATATACGATTAAGAAATCTGTTACCCAGGCGAAGGATCAGACCTATGCATTATATAACCTGACACAGTTTCAGCTGGCTCATACCTTGATGCCGGTTGGTGAATTTTCAAAGGATAAGATCAGAGCCTTGGCGGCAGAACAATTACTTCCCGTTGCCAATAAGCCTGACAGCCAGGAAATTTGTTTTGTTCCTGACAATGATTATGCGGGTTTTATATCGAATTATCTGGAAGAAGATTATCTTAAGAAAAGTAATTTTATCGATAATAAAAATGTAGATAAGATAATATTTAACGGTTTCACACCGGGCAATTATGTGAATACTGCAGGTGAAGTTATAGGAAAGCACAAAGGACTTGTTCATTATACGGTCGGTCAGCGGAAAGGTCTGGGAATCGCAATGGGACAACCTGTCTTTGTCGTCGAACTGAGGCCGGAGACGAATGAGGTAGTCCTTGGTAATGCAAATGAGGTGTTTTCGGATCGTTTATATGCAAATCGACTTAATTTTATGGCGATCGAAGATCTGGAAGGCGAAATGGAAGTCGAAGCCAAGATCCGATACAGCCACAAAGGGGCAAAATGCCTGATCCGAAGAACCGCTGAGGATGAGGTATTATGCATCTTCGAAGAGCCACAGAGAGCAATCACTCCGGGACAGGCAATTGTATTCTACCAGGGTGATTATGTAGTTGGAGGCGGAACGATCATAAATAAATAACATAAATGTAAAACGCCAACTATCGTATTAGATGGTTGGCGTTTGCATTAGTAGATAAGAGTGATGTTTTACTTTATTTAAATATATTTTCAAAGTAGCTTAAGTCTATACTATCATTAGCAGCTTTATAAAACCAACTATTATATTTAATGATGTTATCTGATTGAATTGTAAAATCATAGATTAATTTATCAGCAGAGTTATAACATTTAATCCAAAATAGCCACCCCTTACTTCCAATAGCTATATTGTTTAAAATAAAATCTATATTATTAATATTATCAAAAAACATTTGTAATTTTTCAGGCTCTTCAATAATTACCTTATTCATTTTATACTGAACAGTAACTTTAACTATATCTTTTGTTTCTATTTTAAAATTTTTAGTATTTAAATATTGAACTGTTATAAATAAAGAAAATATTATTACTGTACTTATTACAACTAACGCTATAAGTTTGTTTTTCATATGTTTTCCTCACTCTATAACCAATTTAATTACTAATAATGCATTTAATCTTCATTATATTTCCCAGGAACTTTCTTTTTCTCAAGATCCTTAAGATTATCAGGTAGATGATAGCTTATAAGGTGGTTAAATTTTTCTAATTTAACATTACCAAGATAATCAGCTGAAAAAGTAATTTCATCAATACCAATAGTATCATGCGGTCCTAGATATGGATTTGATGTGAAAGTAATAAAACTCGTACGTTGATCCGATGAAATTTCCTTCACGGATACGCTATAATAATTTACAATTGGAGAAATTGTATAATATTCATCATAAAAATGATCCGATGCTTCTGTAATTCTTGTTAAATAAGTGTTTACTAATAGCTGCTCATACTTGTCTTGTGTATCAGAAGATCGTAAATAAGCAGCAGTCATTACTTTATTTTGATAGACATTCCTTTTTACATAAAGACTACAGATAAGGATAACATCGCAAAATATTATCAATAATAAAAATATCTTTTTATTTGTTCTAATTAATTTGGCCAATAACATCCCTCCAACAGATTATATGAAGGAGTAAATGTTTTATGAAAAATATAACTTTAAAGCTTCTCGAATACCGGCTTACCCTGAACGAAGGTTGTATAATATTGAAAGCCGAGGTTCTGCAGCAGCTCCGGTATGAGATGGAAATCATAAGCCAGATGCTCCGGTTTATGGGCATCGGAACCGATGGTGATTATTTCACCGCCCAATTCTTTATAACGTCGGATTACCTCCTGCTTTGGATGAGGGTGGCTAAGCCCGTATTTCAGACCGGCAGAGTTAATTTCGATACCTTTACCGTGTGAAATAATGGTCTTTAACACTTCATCCAATAAATCCGTGTAATCAGAATAATTATAATCAATACAACCTTGCTTCTGGCCAGGTACATAGCGGATGATATAATCGATATGTCCGTAGACCGAAAAGCCTTGATATACCTTGCAGTTTTCAAGAATGGATTCAAAATAACGGTAAATTCCATCCTGTACTGATCGATTCTCCCAGTAATCTGGATAATAAGGATCCATGTGGTCAACGACATGGGAAGATCCAATGATAAAATCAAAAGGGTATGCTTTCACCAGTGAATGCATCCTGTCAGCCAGATGTGTCTGAAGGCCTAACTCTATACCGGTTAAAATTTCTATCTTCTTATAATAACGCTTCTTTAGCTCTTCCAGCTTCTTTACATAAGTATCGGGATCAAAGACAAATCGTAATTCACTGACTTCTGGATAATCATAATCCATATGGTCGGTAAAGCAGATCTTTTTCATACCGAGTTCAATCGCCCGGTCAATCATTTGCTCCATAGGTGCCTGCGAATCACTGGAAAATTCAGAGTGGACATGATAATCAGCTTTAATCATAGGAAAGTCTCCTTCTCAATGTGTCATCTTTTGTAACTATATTGGTTTCACTAAACCTGTGTTATTCCAGTGATATTTGTTGGCGCAACCATGGAATAGTTGGTATAATATACAACAAACCCAGGCTTCCCGCCACCTGGTTTCTTTACGTTCTTTTTCACTGTATAATCAATCTCTACCTTATCCGCATCACGTGCACCGGAATAATAAGCTGCCAGCCTGGCTGCTTCTTCATAGGTTTTATCCGGAAGCTCTTTCCCGTCAGACTTCACAATCACATGGGAACCGGGAAGCTTCTTCGCATGGAACCACCAATCCCCTCCATCGGCAAACTGGAAAGTCAGCTCATCATTCTGGTAATTATTCTTCCCTACATACATATGGTAACCATCAGAGGAAATATAATGGAAGGGCTTGCTTTTAGCCGAAGATTTTTTGGCGTTTGCCTTCTTCTCCAGCTTCTTCGAACCACTGGTGAATTTACGCCTGAGGTAGCCATATTCGGTAAGCTCGTGCTTCAAAGCAGTCAGGTCGTCTTCTTCCGTAGCAATATCCAGAGCCGTTTTAATGGATTCCAGATGAGTCAGTTCATCGCTGGTCTCCTGGATCTGGGTTGTTAAAGCGTCAAAGGTACGTTTTAATTTATTGTATCTTTCAAAATAATTTTTAGCATTATCCATCGGTGATATCGTTGGGTCGAGGGGAATGCTGATTTCTTCGTTCGTATAATAATTAATGGTATTAAGAACCTTGGCGCCCGGCTCAAGACCATATCCGTAAGCGGTGATCAACTCTCCGTATACCTTGAACTTATCCCGTTTTTCCGTATCCTGAAGCTGCTTCAGCTGGAGGTCATATTTTTTACTTGTACGGTCAATGGCATTGGATACCACTTTACGTAAATCAAAGGATTTTTGACGAATCCTGGCCGAGGCGTTCTTAGAGGAATAGAAGGCTTCCAATAAAGATGAGATGGAGGTAAAGGACTGAACCTCATGGTTCGTATAACAGGTAAGCGCAACGCTTGAAAATTCTACGGGTGTACCGTCCTGAGATACAATATTCGGTGTAAAGTTACCCTCTTTCACATCCTCCATCATTCGCTCAAAGTTCTTATAAAGATGCAATCCGGCAGCCTCAGTCAGTGAATCTGTAGAATCTGAGGCATCAATCGAAGCCCGGCAGCAGAGTTCATTGGCTAACAGCGGGCTGATTCCGGTAAGATTGTTATACAATGCTTTACCAACCGGCATGGATTTTTCCAAAATGGTGGATCGGAAGCTGTCGTAAGCTGTGGACAAAGGATCCAGTTTTTCTGTGGTGACCGGAATGAAATATTCCCTTCCCGGTAATACCTCACGCACTGAGCTTACGAATTGGTTAATTCTTTTGATACTGTCGACGATCTTCATTTCTTCGTCGCAGAAGATGATATTACTGTGCTTTCCCATCAATTCGATGATCAGGTATTTGATACATAGATCACCCATTTCATCCAGATGTTCCAGTTTAAAATTAATGATTCGCTCCAGACCGGGCTGATAGATATCAAGAATCTTTGCACTGTTTAAATGTTTTCTTAACAGCATGCAGAAATTCGGCGCAGTCAACGGACTGGGCTTTGTATTTACCGTAAGATAGATCAAAGGAAGACCGGCTCCGGCAGAAAGCAAAAGCTTATGCTGTTCTCTGGCCAATCCTTTTATGGTTAATATTAATTCGTCCTTTTCCGGCTGAGCTATTTTATTTATTCTGCCACCCAGAAGGGTGTCACGCAGTTCTTTTACTACATTTGCAACCACTACACCATCAAATGCCATAGTAATCTCCCTTATAATTCGTATAATTTTTGCCGGTGGTTAACCGGACCTTGTTTATTCAAGCATTATAGCACAGATAAAAGAAAATGAATACCCTATTTCCGCCAATCCTTCCTTTCAAAGCGAAACTTTACTTAACCTTCGTTGTCCTTCTGGGATGGCATATTTATTACAGGAAATCTTGATTTTCCACACTAAACCTACATACTGCCTTTTAAGGCAGCTCTAAACCTTGGAAGAACAAGGAGTGAGCACCTCTGTGCGAACTTCGTAGTTCTTCCTGTATGAATAGCTTTTATTTCTCACTGCCTCCATAATATCTCCATATTTACTTGTTATGATGAAGTAAATTAATTAAGAAGAATTGGAGGATGCGTATGTCTTCAAATATGATTACAAAAACGTTATATGTTGACAATATGACCTGTGTAAATTGTGAGAATATCATTGAGCGAAGATTATCTAAGATACCGGGAATATCCAGTGTGACAGCAAGTTATTCCAAAGGAACGGCTACAGTTACATTTGATGCTGAAATGATTGACCTTGAGAAAATAATAGAAATACTAAGAGAAGAGCATTATTACGCAAGGGAGGAGAAGGCAGGAAATCCCGGAGCGCAGCGTATGGCTGGAGATAGTTCCTTCACCCGCCCTGGTGCAGATGCGAATTCATCACAAAATCCAGACATGGTAAAAAGACAAAGTAAGACAGATCTGTTAGGAATCGTAATTATCATTTTTGCGCTTTATCTGATTGCCAATCGGTTTGGCTTATTTAATATCTTTAATTCCTTCCCGATTGCAAAGGATGGTATGGGTTATGGAATGCTGTTCCTGATCGGTGTATTGACCTCAGTTCACTGTGTAGCTATGTGCGGTGGTATCTGTTTATCCCAGTGCGTTCCGAAAAAGGAAGGTATTTTCACGAACCGCTTTTCCGCAATGCGACCTAGTTTACTTTATAATACAGGCCGTGTGATATCCTATACCATAATCGGCGGAATTATTGGTGCAATCGGCTCCGTTGTAAGCTTCTCCGGAACCATGAAAGGAATTGTTCAGATATTGGCAGGTGTATTCATGGTAATCATGGGTCTGAACATGCTGAATGTATTTCCATGGCTGCGCAGATTGAATCCCAGAATGCCGAAGATCTTTGCTAAGAAGATTTATACCCAGAGAAAAAGCAACAGTCCCCTCTATATCGGATTATTAAACGGTTTAATGCCCTGCGGACCTCTGCAGGCAATGCAGCTCTATGCATTATCCACCGGCAGTCCCTTCAAAGGGGCCTTATCCATGTTCTTATTCAGTGTAGGAACAGTGCCGTTGTTATTTGCTTTTGGAGCACTCAGCTCATTCTTAAGCAAGAAATTCACATCAAAGATGATGGCTGTAAGTGCGGCTTTGGTAGTATTCTTAGGAATTTTCATGTTCAGTAACGGTATGAGTTTATCCGGTATTGCCTTACCTACATTGCCAGCCTTTGCCAGCACCAAGCAGGATGCCAATGTTGCGACCCTTCAGGGTGATGTTCAGGTTGTAACCTCCGGAATTGGATCGGGAAGCTATGAACCGATTATCGTACAAAAAGGAATTCCGGTAAAATGGACCATCAAGGCAGAAGACGGACAAATCAATGGCTGTAACAACAGCATCATTGTGCAAAAATATAGCATACAGAAAAAACTTGAGGTTGGAGATAACTTAATAGAATTTACCCCGACGGAGACCGGAACTATACCGTTTAGCTGCTGGATGGGTATGATCAGAAGTAATATCACGGTAGTTGATGACTTAAGTAAGGTTGACAGCAGCGTCATAAAAGACGCACAGTCCAATACGACAACAAGCTCCGGCTCCTGTTGCTAAGTATTATGGTTATGTAAAGGTAGTTGATGATATCAGTAAAATTGATCTTGATGCAATCAAGAAGGAAGTATCCGAATACAGACCCACTGCTTTTAGCGGTTTATCCGGTGGTACCGGTGGTTCCTGCTGCAGCCCTAACTAATCGACTTATCAATAAATTCATTCAATAGGAGATCAAACAATATGAGCAGTAATTTAAATAAAAAGAAGGATATCAGGAAATTATCCATTATTATCGTAGTGGCTGTCTTATTCGTCACAGTTGCTTTCAGCATCAAGGTACCGGGAAAATCAGATTCATCTCAGGGAGGTTCCGGAAATTTACCTGTAACAAAAGATGCTGACATGGTTATTCAGACAAAGGACATAACGGATCAGCCAAGCTTTTACCCGACAGAGGTTAACGGTGTGAAAATGGAAGTAATCGCCGTTAAGGCATCCGACGGCTCAATCCGTACTGCATTTAACACCTGCCAGGTCTGTTATAATTCCGGCAAGGGTTATTATAAAGTCGAAGGAGATGAATTGGTTTGCCAGAACTGCGGCAATCGATTCAAAATGGATGATGTCGAAGTAACCAAAGGCGGATGTAATCCGATTCCGATCACCTCAGAATACAAAACCGTGACGAATGATACAATAACCATATCCAAAGACTTTTTGACACAGGCTTCACAGATATTCACGAATTGGAAATAATACTTTAAGTAATTATGAGATTATTGAAATGATGGAATTTATAGAGTTTCGCAATTACTTATTTCATACTAACGTTCATTACGCCGCTTCGCGGTGTCACAAAACCCGAAAGAAGTTCAAAATGAATTTCTTCTGAAATTCATTTTGGAGTTCTTTCCGTGTGAAGATGCTTTTTCTTCACATTAACCAACATTCTGTCGCGAGTTCCAGCACAAATCGTGATGAAATGGGAGTTTCATACGAATTAACGAGGAGATGAGGATATTATGAACAAAGAGACGATAAAAATCGGCGGCATGACCTGCGCTGCCTGTGCCCAGAGGGTACAGAAGGCCGTAGGAAAACTGGAAGGTGTTGCGAATGCCAGTGTTAATTTTGCCACAGAAAAATTGTCTGTCGAATTTAATGAAGAGAAGGCTTCCATACCAGCGATTAAAGACGCTATTATAGATGCTGGTTATGGTGTAATAGAAGACAGTAAATTAAATCAAGTGACAATTCCAATCGGAGGTATGACCTGTGCAGCTTGCGCTCAAAGAATAGAAAAGGCGATAGCAAAGCTGGAGGGTATCAATAAGGTGTCCGTCAATCTCGCCACTGAAAAGGCGACTGTAGAATATGACTCTCAGGTGATCCGTCTGTCTGCAATAAAGCAGAGTATTGAAAATGCCGGTTATCAGGCTTTAGAAATAGATAAAACTACTGTGGATGAAGATAAGCTTCGAAAAGAGAAGGAGATAAAAACCCTTTGGACCAAATTCATTATCTCAGCAGTATTCGGTATTCCATTATTATATTTTGCGATGACCTTAATGGTTTCCTGGTGGCCCTTCCCTGTGCCGAAGGCAATCAGTCCGATGTTCTATCCGCTCAGATTTGCAGTAATGCAGGTAACTCTGGTGATACCTATAATTATAGCAGGACATAAATTCTATACCGTAGGTTTTAAAGCACTGATTCAAAGGAACCCGAATATGGATTCCTTAGTTGCAATCGGAACAACAGCTGCGATTGCTTTCAGTATTTATAATACATTCCGCATTATTGGCGGTGATTTAGGAGCAGTTGATAAGCTTTATTATGAGACAGCAGGAGTAATTATTACTTTGATTTTATTAGGAAAGTCTCTGGAAGCAGTATCGAAGGGTAAGACCTCGGAAGCGATTAAGAAGCTCATGGGTCTGGCACCTAAAACAGCTATCGTAGTAGAAAATGATACTGAAATCGAAGTTCCGATTGATGAAGTAGAGATCGATAATATCATCCTGGTAAAGCCTGGTGAAAAAATTCCGGTTGATGGTGTCGTAATTGAAGGAAATACCTCAGTCGATGAAGCTATGCTTACCGGTGAAAGTATGCCGGTGGATAAGAAGGCTGGAGATAAGGTATTTGCAGCAAGTATTAATAAAAACGGCTTAATCAAATTCAAAGCGACCAAGGTCGGAAGCGATACTGCATTAGCCCAGATCATCAAGCTGGTGGAGGATGCACAGGGCTCAAAGGCTCCCATCGCTCAGATGGCGGATATTGTATCCGGATATTTTGTTCCGATCGTATGTACCATCGCAACTCTTGCCTTTCTTGCCTGGTTCCTTACCGGTCAGCCGTTTAACTTTGCAATAACCATATTCATCTCTGTATTAGTTATCGCATGTCCCTGTGCTTTAGGCCTTGCTACTCCGACCGCGATTATGGTTGGAACCGGCAAGGGAGCAGAGAACGGCATACTGATCAAAGGCGGAGAAGCCTTAGAAACAACGCATAAAATCAACACCATTGTATTTGATAAAACAGGTACCATTACGGAAGGAAAACCGGAGGTAACGGATATCATAACAGCGCAGGGAGTAACAAGAGAACGTTTACTTCAGATTGCCGCCTCCGGAG